>Ga0316190_10000553_pt1 | contig 26093 bp, 16 predicted proteins | sample Eddworburrow2_MG_FD_204929 | JGI IMG/M metagenome (GOLD analysis project Ga0316190, IMG submission 204929) | Coastal sediment microbial communities from Maine, United States - Eddy worm burrow 2 | ecosystem: Environmental > Aquatic > Marine > Coastal > Sediment | place: USA: Maine | collected... | reverse complement strand
ATGAGCGCAAAGTTTATCTCCTGCTGAACAAGCCCAAGGACTATGTAACCACCACCGATGACCCCAAAGAACGAAAAACAGTGATGGTGCTTATTAGCAATGCATGCACCGAACGCATTTATCCGGTGGGAAGGCTGGATCGGAATACCACCGGGGTCTTGCTTTTCTCCAACGACGGAGAATTGGCCAAGAAGCTTACCCATCCTTCCCACAACAAGAAGAAGATTTACCATGTTTTCCTGGATAAGGGTTTTACTGCAGGCGATATGAAGAAGCTGGCCGAAGGTCTTACCCTGGAAGATGGCTTTATCCAACCCGATGCCCTCAGCTATGCAAGCAAGGAAAATAAGCGTGAAGTTGGACTGGAGATACATTCAGGTCAGAACCGAATAGTACGACGCATGTTTGAACACCTGGGATACAGGGTGGTTAAACTAGACAGGGTCTACTATGCAGGCCTGACCAAGAAAGACCTGCCCAGGGGAAAATGGAGATTCCTCACCGAGAAGGAAGTAAGCAGGTTAAAAATGAATGCCTACGAATAGGTAGCTATGGAGCACAAAAGTGGATTTGTCAATATCATCGGTAAACCCAACGTGGGGAAATCGACCCTGATGAACGCCATGGTGGGAGAGAAACTCTCCATAATAACCGCCAAGGCCCAGACCACCCGTCACAGGATCCACGGGATTTTAAACACCCCGGAGTACCAGATAATTTTCTCAGATACTCCCGGAATCCTGGAGGCCAGCTATAAACTGCAGGAGAACATGCTTAAGGCAGCCCGCTCTGCACTTGTTGACGCTGACATTCTTATTTATCTGACCGAAATCGGGGAGACTCCGGATCCGGAGAATCCTTTCCTGCAAAAAGTAGCCAGGGCCAAGGTACCTGTGCTTCTTGTCATCAACAAAATCGATAACAGCGACCAGGAAGCGGTGATCAAATGCATGGAACAGTGGGAAGAGCTTCTTCCAAAAGCAGAAAAGATCCCCATCAGCGCCCTGAAAAAATTCAATGTGGAATCTGTTTTTATGCGAATCCTTCACCACCTGCCGGAATCTCCTCCCTACTACCCGAAAGATGCACTCACTGACAAATCGGAACGCTTCTTCGCCGGGGAAATGATCCGGGAAAAAATCCTGCTGCAATACAAGCAGGAGATTCCTTATGCAGTGGAGGTGGAAATAGAATCGTTCAAGGAGGACGTGAAACTGATTCGCATCAGTGCCCTGATTTACGTGGAGCGTGAAAGCCAGAAAGGGATTCTTATTGGTAATGAGGGGAAAGCCTTGAAAAGAGTGGGCCGGGAGTCCAGGCTCGACATGGAAGCCTTCTTTCACAAGAAGGTGTTTCTTGAACTTAGGGTGAAAGTTAAAAAAGAGTGGCGCAACAATGATCGCTTCATAAAGAATTTCGGTTACCATTAAGCAAAGGAGTATGGGAAATATTGTGGCCATCGTCGGAAGACCCAATGTGGGTAAATCTACCTTCTTCAACCGGCTGACCGAAACGCGTCAGGCCATTGTGGATGAGGTGAGCGGGGTAACCCGGGACCGTCACTATGGCAAGGTAATCTGGAATGGACACGAATTCAGCATCATCGATACAGGCGGATATGTAACCAATTCGGACGATGTGTTCGAAGAAGAAATTCGCAAACAGGTAATCCTGGCCATTGAAGAAGCCGATGTGGTGATCTTTCTGGTGGATGTGATTTCAGGCATCACTGACCTGGACCAGACCGTAGCAGGCATGCTCATGAAGATTAATAAACCGGTACTGCTGGTGGTCAATAAGGTGGACAACGCCAACAGGCTATACGATGCCGCAGAGTTCTACGGACTTGGACTGGGTGACTACTTTGCTCTTTCTTCCATCAATGGCAGCGGAACCGGGGATATGCTCGATAAACTCACCTCCATGTTTGAAAAGAAAGAGGAGGAGGAAGAGGAGGAAATTGCCAAGATAGCAGTGGTGGGACGACCCAATGTGGGGAAATCCTCCCTGGTAAATGCCCTGATCGGAGAAGAGAGAAACATTGTTACTCCCATTTCCGGGACCACCCGCGATTCCATACATACCAGGTACAATAAGTTCAACCACGATTTCTACCTGGTCGATACAGCAGGCCTGAGAAAGAAAGGCAAGGTAAAGGAGGACCTGGAGTTCTATTCGGTTATGCGATCGGTAAGGGCCATTGAACATGCCGACGTTTGCCTGCTTCTGATCGATGCCACCATCGGGATTGAAAGTCAGGATGTGAATATTTTTCACCTTATCGAACGCAACTGGAAGGGAGTGGTGGTACTGGTCAATAAATGGGATCTGCTGGACAAGGAGACCATGACCATGAAACAATTTGAGGAGCAGATCCGGGAACGGCTGGAGCCCTTTGTGGATGTTCCGATTCTATTTATTTCAGCGCTGACCAAGCAACGCATCCACAAGGCACTGGAACTGGCCATCAAGGTATATGAACATCGCATGGTCAGGATTCCTACCTCTAAACTGAACGAGGTGATGCAAAAGGCCATAGAAGACAATCACCCTCCGGCGATAAAGGGCAAGTTCATAAAGATCAAATACGTGACCCAGCTGCCTACCCACGCACCGGCTTTTGCCTTCTACTGCAACCTGCCACAGTACATCCGGGAGCCCTATAAAAGATACCTTGAGAACCAGATCCGCAAGCATTTTGATTTCACCGGGGTACCAATTCGGATCTTTATGCGAAAAAAATAGGCAAGATTTTTGTAGTATTGTATTTCAGATGAGACCAAATAAGCTTATCATATTGCTTTTGCTCCTCCCGGTGATCTCCTGCAACCAGATCGATCCGGTCTATCCCGACGAGCCGGTGGTGGACTACCAGGGATTCGGGCTGTTTATCGCTGTAGATCAGCTGGGGAACAAAAACCTCATGGGTCAGCTTACCTTTGATTTTACCGATGGAGATGGGAATATTGGCCTGCTCCCCCTGATCGATACTATTGAACTGAACGTCCCCGACACAGTGAAGTATAATTTTTTTCTGCAATTATATGACCTCCAAGGATTTGAATATGTGCAGATTCCTGATGATGATGGAGGCATTCTGAAATACAGGATACCCTTCCTTGATAAACAGCCTTTAAAAGGTACCATGGACCTGGAAATTACCTACCCTGTCATTAAGTATGACACCATTTTCTACACTTTTCACATTTTCGACAGGGATTACAATCGCAGCAACACCGATACCACGGATGTGATTGTATTAAGCGGCATTGATCTGGATAATCTCTGATTACAGCCTGATTCCCATAAACAATACATCGTCCACCTGTTCAAGATCCTCCTTCCATAGGAAGAAATTGCTTTTGATGTAGTTGTATTGTTCATCCATGGGTTTGTCGTGAATGTCGCGGAGCAGATTCTTTAGTCTGACCATCTTGAATTTCCTGCCCAGTGGACCACCAAACTGGTCGGGGTAGCCGTCAGAAAACATATAGACGATATCTCCCTTGTTCAGCTTAAACTCCTGGTCGATGAAATCTTTCTCTGTCCGGTCCTCGTCCAGTTGTCCCCCTATGGAACTTCTGCTTCCCTTCACATAGATCTGTTCACCTCCCGAATAGATAATCACCGGACGCATGGCCGAGCTCACGGTGAACTTGTAAGTTCTCATGTCCACCTCTGCTACTATGATATCCATTCCATCGTTGGACCCGCTGGTCTCCACATTCTGATTCAGTGCCTCCCTTACCTCATTATCCAGTGTGGTCAGCACCTGCGAGGGTTTAACAATGCCTGATCGCAGACAGATATCCTTGATGAGAGTAGTTCCAATCATGGACATGAAAGCTCCGGGAACTCCATGACCGGTGGAGTCGGCACAAACCACGATAAACCTGTTTTCATCCACCTGCTCATACCAGTAGAAGTCGCCCGATACAATATCACGTGGCTGATAGAAAACAAAACTCCCGGTAAATGCATCGTGAAGTTTCTTGATGGGCGGAAGAATGCTTGCCTGAATTCGCTGGGCATAGTTCAGTGAATCGGTGATGTCACGGTTCTTGACTTCAATCTCCTCCTTCTGCTGAACCACTTCCCGTGTACGCTCGTCCAGCTGTCGCTGAAGATACTCCTGAATGGCCTTCTGGTTACGCTCTCTGATCTTAAATACGATGAAGATGGTGGCCAGTACCAACATTACTGCGGAGAAAATGAACCACCACGCCTTCCAGATGGGAATTTTGACAGAAATACTAAGGCTCAGGGGGGTAGTGGTACAGTTCCCATTTCCATCACAGGCCTTGAGCATGAAGGTATATTTCCCATCCTCCACACGACCATAGAGGGCATAGGATACCTGAGATACATCGGACCACTCCTCTTCATAGCCATCCAGTTTATACTGGTAGCTCACCTGCTCCGGATTGCTCAGGTTGATCCCGATAAAATCGATCCGCACCCTGTATTTACCATAATTTAACCTGATTTCCTGTCCGGGATCGTAGAGTTCCCCGTCAATTTCCACCGTTTTCAAGCTCAGTCTGGGTGCAATGGTGTCCTCCCTGGCCTGGTAAGCATCGTACTGGATAAGTCCGCCCGAACTCCCAATAAGCATCTCGCCTCCGGGCGTAATGGCTACTGCATTTTCCCTTACATCAGATAAAAATCCCGACTCCTTACCAAACATTTGAACAGCATCACGGCCGGGATAGATACAACTTAGCCCCATTCTGTGCCCTACCCAGATATTGCCAAGGGGATCGGCAGCTATAGAGTAGGTATAGGCCGATTTGAGTCCATCAGCAACACCATAATGGGCTAATGATTCGTCGTTAAGATCAAATTTAAAGACACCGTCTCCAAATGTTCCTGCCCAGATGACTCCATCTTCTCCCTCTACCAGGGTGGTAAACTCAAGTTTTGGTTTGCCTTCGATGAGAAACTGTTTTTCAGAATTGGTGCTCCAGAGTCCATGGATTTTTGTGGCTATCCATGCTATCCCCTCTCCGTCCACCAGGATATCATTGATCTGGTTGTGGGGAAGACCGTTGGTGGTATTCCGGAAGGTGCGCCTACCGTTATTGGGATTCAGGGTATATACTCCGTCAAAGGTAGCCACAAAAAGGCTATCTCCTTGACCATCAATGGCATTAATGTGATTCTCCAGGGAATTCCTGGAATGTAGCAAAGAGGCGATCCTGTCAGTTCCCTGGCGCTTTCTATACAGGCCATTATTCTCGGTCCCGATATACAGATCCCCGCCTGGATCCTGATACAGTGCAGTAATCTTGTCCATAGGAAGTCCGTCTGCCACACCAAAAAACCTGTAGTCACCCAGGCCGCTCCCGGATTTGTAGGCAATTTGCCCCATTCCCCCAAACCACTGCTCAGCTCCGTCTACATAAATGGAGTATACATCGGTGCCTTGATCCTCCTCCCATATGGAATAAAAGGTGAAAGCCTGGTCACGCAAAACCCCGATTCCATTCCCCTGTGAAGAGAACCACTGGTTTCCTTCCTCATCAATAAAAATCTGGCTGATATATTTATCTGGTAATCCCCTTCCCACATCAAAGAGCAGAAATTCTCCCAGGTTCCCGCTCAAATCAAGGTCGAAGCGATAGATTCCAACTCCGTGAGAATTTATCCAGACACGGCGATCTCCATCAAACTTAATGGAGTAGATATTGGCGTTTTCGATCCCGCTGCCTTCTCCTAGTTTCTCAACCTGATACACGGCAGGGTCATAGCCCTTACCTGAGATTCTGAAAAGTCCATCACCCTGGGTACCAGCCCAGTATTCATCTTCTTCAATGGCCTTCACCAGCTTCTGGACCCCAATATATTCAAGGCCGGGTACCATGCCTGTCTCGATATAGCTTTCCAATTCCGTATCGAACCTGAATATGTTAATGCCGGCCGAAGTACCCAACAGCAGATGGCCTTCCGGACTTATCTGGAAATCGTAAAGAAGCTTTCCGGCAAAAGGATCATCCGGGTCACCGGGATCTCCTGCATGAATTATCTGAAAAGTTTCATCTATAATCAGAACTCCGCTCTGCTGACACAGGACCAGCACATTGCCCGTATAGGGATCCTCCCTGATGGCAGTGATCTTTGAACGATGATTGTCCGGCGGCGCAATAACTCTGAATACCCCATCGGTCCAGACAGAGATTAGTCCGTTATCATGTCCGAACCACAATCTTCCCCTGGAATCAAGCATGCTGGCATTTGCAATGCTCAAGGGAATGGTATCTCCTGCAAAATTCTGCTCAAATTTCCTTCCGTCGAACCTGCAGAGACCCTGTCCGGTTCCGATCCAAAGGAAACCCTGTGGATCCTGATTAATGGTGTAAGTGAATTTATCGATCAGGCCATCCGCCAGGTCATATTTTGAAAACTGGTAAGTTTGGGCCGATCCGGCCGATGTAAGCAGGACATAAAGAATAAGAACCGTAAATCTTTTCACATAAAATATATTAGTTCAAATCAATCAATGGGAACAAACTCCACCTCTCCTCTGTATTTGGGAACTCCGCCAATGGGGATGGTGTAAAAGGGCATGGCGTCACCAAACTGGTTTCTCACATTGACCACCACGTTATTGTGTCTTACCAGGGGCCTGGCTTTCACAAACCTGAAATCGAAAGAGGTTCCGATTTCCTCATCCTGCACCCTCAGCTCGTCATTGGTCCAGTGATCATCGTCCGAGGTTAAGATATCGCTTCCCTGCCTGTTTACCGAGATCACCATGATTTTACCATCCGAGTCCCAGTCAAAATTGGATATACGGACCGAAACGGTGCCTTCTTCCACATAAGGATAAATGTGGGATATTTCCTCGTAATCGTCATGCATCCTGAAGGAATACTCATAGGCAAAGGCATTGGCGCCTTCGATGAGCCTGTTCTCCGTGGCGCTGGTGCTCAGGTAGTAACGGTACATATTTCCGTCATCGCCAGAAACACCCTCACATATAATCTTGAAAATATGTCCCTTAAACTCAGCCGCGTATTCCCCCTGTGCAGGGTTAAAGGGGCCAAAGGTGAACCATTCGTTGTCGTACCTGGGATTTGCTGCAAATGCCCGGGTAGCTAATAAAGTACCACTTTTATAGTTGCCGAAAGGATCTGTCTCCTTAGCATCGTCATCGGACCAGTTTCCCTCTCCTCCAAATACTTCATATACGCAACGGGTATCGAAGACCCCATTGATTTCATCAACCTTACCTCCCACATCGGGATCAAACACCCGGATAAAGAAAGGCTGATCGTAGCCATCCGGGATTAAAAAAAAGAATGTCTGGGAAAAGTCATCGTCGCCCCAATCGGTATCTCCAAACTTCCCAAAAGTCATAAGATAGGGGATGTTCTCATCCACGTTTGGAACGGGTTGAGAATATGCTAATGTGCTTATTAGCAATAATATACATATATATAATAACTTGCTCATTGTGTCAGATTTCAATAATTTATTAAAAATATGCAAAATTCGTGCAAGTTTGTTCAATAGTTATCAAACAAGGTGTAGTAGACTGAACGAATGAAAGCAGAAACTATTGTCCGGAATCGACCACTATCACATTCTTATAGTTGGAGCGAACAGCTGGATTATCCTTGCGGTTTTTGGGCCTCTCCTGTACTCCCAGGGTGACCCTGAACCTGCCAGGGTAATGATAGATATGGGTGGCCTGTCTGCCCTCTCCAAAGGAGCCATCACCGAAGTCCCAGATGTATTTGAAATCATCAAATCCCGGAAGATTGGTCTCAGAGCCATCAAACACTACTTCGTTGCCCACTGTTATTGTATCGGGACAGCTAATGAATGCTTGCTCATGCAATTTGATGTGCCAGGAATAGACAGTATCCGATATTAGAAATGTATCCAGTTGGATATCAAATACCCTCGGTGCACAGCGATAGACACCTGTATCGGGGAACAGATAGATGGGTTCGTGTCCGGGCAGTTCAAGGGTATCATTGATCAACCAGGAATACCTGAAAAGCGTGTTATCGACCGAATCAAGCTTTGGATCACGTATCTGGTATTTATAATGGATTTTCTTGACGGGCGCAGAGTTGCTTAATTCCGGGATATTTGTGCGGAGCTCGAAAATCTCCTTGGAGCGGCTCCTGCGATTGCTGGTCAGATACCCCTGTTTGAAATCCTCGCTGAACCAAACGTGATAATCATCTGACAAAGTATTCAGCGGAGATTCCAGCTTGACGGCATCGTACCACTTTCCCCTTACCTCGGCAGTCTTAAACAGATCATAGCCCCCCGTGTTGTTATCACGTCCATCTGTCGAAAAATAGAGTAGTCCCTTGGGGTGTATAAAAGGATAAAGCTCATGACCCTCGCTGTTGACCTGAGGCCCCAGGTTTGCTGGTTTGGTCCATGCTCCTCCCCTGAGTTCCGAACGGTAGAGATCAAATCCGCCGAGCCCACCCTCGTAGTTGGCTGAAAAATAGAGGGTTCTCCCATCGTAGGAAAGGGAAGGTGAAAAGAGCCAGGCATCCTTCTCATTGAACTCAAATGCCTTTTCATTGACCCACTCCCCGTTTTCGTTCCTCTCCCTGAAATACAGGCCAAGGGGATCCACATTGGCGCCGGCTGTCGGACGCTGTTGCGAAAACACCATGGTATTCAAATCGCCCGAAAATGAGACGGGTCCTTCGTGTTTCTTGCTTACCAGCTCGGGCAGGAACTGCTCTATCTTTCCATTCTTGGTGCAAAAGAATATGGTGTAAAGCTTGCGGCCTTCCGCGTCGGTGGGACTGCTGGCTCCCACGCTGTTCGATTCGGTAATATATACCCACCCTTCCTCATAGGGTACAACAGCGGCCTCATTGCGCCCGGTGGAAATCCTGGAATGCTTTACTGCCTTGTAGTAATCCTGTCCCATTGCCAGTGGCATCAGGATTATCAGGGAACATATAAGGAGTATGACTCTTTTCATGGCTTAAAAATAGAAAGGATCGTCGGGTATGGTTGGAATGACCGGTCTCAGTTCCCATCGAAGAACCACTTCGTGACTCCCGCCCAGATACTTATGTACCGGGCCCACATTAAAGGTATAGGCATAGCCGATGAGCCACTGCCTGCTCACCTGGAAATTTAATAGAGCTATGGCAAAATTGGGATAATCATAGGCCCCTCCTATAAATACCCTGGAATCCATTAAACCCGCATTGATGCTGGCCTTGAAAGAGGTAGATGCCTGATTGTAATCGATCATCATGGAAGGTTTCAGACGGAAGGCCTTGCTAAAGTCAAAGAGGTAGGCTCCCGAGAGGATGAAGCGGTAGTTTTCGAATTTGGCCTCCCCGATTCCCTGGCCATCCTTTGGAATGGAAAGGAACTCGGGAACAGAAAGGCCAACAAACATCTTCTCCGTATAGTAGAGGATCCCTGCGCCAAAATTAGGGAACCAGCGCTGGTAGGCGTCATCAGGGAAGGCCGGATCTCCGGGATCATCCCTGAGGAGAATATTGGTCAGATCGCCGTTTACACCGTACATGCCTGCCGACAGGCCAAAAGCCAATCTGCCGCTTCCAACGTAAAGCCGGTAAGCATAGGTGGTCATAAAGGAGTACATGTCCTGCACATCGGGAATATTGTTGTAGGCCACCACCGCACCAAGAGCTACTTTTGAATTGCCCACAGGAGTATGCATATTCAACTGCATATCGCTGGGCCCCAGTCCACTGCCGAAAAGAGCCGAACGATAAAGCGAGCTGACACTGATGGCATCCCTGAAGCCCGAAAAGGCCGGGTTGATGGTGGTCCAGGTAAGGTGGTAATTGCTTACAGAGGGGACCAGGGTGTTCTGGGAGAATCCCGAAACTGCAAGGAGCAGCAAAAATGATATAAGTACAATTCTTTTCATCTTAGTCTCGAACTACTACCACATAACCTGGAAATTCATATGTTTGGTTTCCGGATTCCTCTTCCGAAATAAAGGTGATCACATAGTAATACGTACCTGAAGGCACCATGTTTCCATTATTGGCCCTGCCATCCCATACCACCATCTCATCTTCTCTGAGACCGTTTTCGATCAATGACTCATCCACATCCATATTTTCCGCTTCCGCCTTGGTCACCGTTCTCACTAAACTTCCCAGCGAATTAAATACGGTGAATGTGAAATCGTCGGAATAGGGCAATCCCTGCATGATGAAGTATTCATTGAACATATCGCCGTTGGGCGAAAAGCCCTGGTAACGGTTCACCTCGTGACGTCTCACAATGCTTATATCGTATGAGCTGGAGCAAAGACCCTCACCCTCCCCATTGCGTACAGTCCAGGTAAAACTATTTTCTCCCAGCCCCAGATAGGATACCAGGGAATTGTGGAGCGTGTCATTATCAATGATCCCACTTCCACTGGTGAGCTCCCATTCACCCCATCCAGCTGTGGGTGGATCGGCCATTAGGTATAGGGAATTGATCAGGAAGAGCACGGTATCTCTTGCAACAGCCTGTGCAGGCTCTTCATAGAAATACAAATCGATGGAATCGTAGCCTATGCATCCTGTACTATTGGCCTGGCTTGCGTAAACAGCCAGGTATGGAGGTTCTCCCAGCACAGTGTAGGCCGATTTGACACCGGGATCTATGGAAACTTCGTATTCATCTGTGGCGACCTCCACCTGGCTTATGTCCTGGGTCGGATCGAAGACCCAGGATCCAATTCCATTATCCGGATCGTCAATCTGAAGGGTAAGGACAGAATTACATACTCTGAGGCTTTCCCGGGCCTGCTGGTCCGCCATGATCTGGGGCTCAGGGGTATGGTATACTCCAATGGCCAGGGCTCCCCCGGTGATATTTCCTGGAGGTGCCACACAGGCATATGCCGTCTCCGGATAATAGAAAATGGATTCAATCTCATACTGTCTCTGTACAAAGGATGCGTCATCTGCATCGAGCCTCACATCCACAAGGACATCGGCCGGATCGGCCAGAGAAGCTCCGCTCAGGGTAAAGGGACCAATGGCTGTTTCCGTAGCATGTTTCAGGGTAACAAACCAGTTATAGTTTCCAGTCTCTGCCGGATAACCGGGATTAGCGTCATTCAGGTTGGTCATTATATCCAGGTCCACCAGATAGCCGCTGCAGGAATCAAAATCGGCCACAGTCAGGGCACCTCCCGGCAGCTGCATGATATCCACCTTCATATTAGAGGAGGTATCTCTGCAAGCGCCAATTTCCAAGACCCGGTCATAGTAGAGACTCAAGATACCAGGGTTATTAAATGGTCCGGCCACATAGGCCTCCTGATCAGATCCGGCTACGATCACTGCATCGGTGGAATCCTGGCCCTGTTGCCAGGTTCTCCAGGTATAAACCGGGCTTAATCCCAATTCACCTCCTGTGGGTGTATAGCCTCGAAGTGCCCGGGTATCGTTAAAACAAATATTTTGATCGGTGTCGATGGCATTGCCTGTAATCTCCGAATGGACCTCCAGTTGGAAGATGCTGGAAGTATCGAGACATTCGCCTGCCGGACCACTGGTCACAATGCGGCGGTACCACCGGTCCGTATCACTTATCAGCTGACCCGGATCGAGGTAATCGCGTTGGGCTGGTCCACTTGCCACGGGAACTCCCCAATCGCCTTCACCCGGCGCATCGGTCCTCTCAACCATATACCATGCATAGTTCCTCAAAGTGGCTTCCCCTCCCGGAGTCTGACCGATAATATTTGCAGGCATCAAGCCCTGACACAGCTGATCGGCCAGTGGAGCAAGAATGTTGTTGGTGATGGAATCAAGTACGGTAATTGCTACCTCAGTACTGGTATCCTTGCAGACCAGTTCCTGTCCACCCCATTCCACCATCCTGCGGTACCAGGTGTCCGGACCGCCCATAATGCCGGGATCATATCCGCTTTCCACGGAAGGATCGCCGGTCGCCGGATTCCAGTTGGCCAAATCGGTACTGGATAGCCAGGTAAAATGATAGTTGCCCGTGTAAGTGCCCGTGGGAGAGCTCCCGGCCAGGGAGGCCGATTGAATCCCCTGGCAGACTGTCTGGTCGGCCGAAATCACATTGCTTCCGGCATTGATGTAGGGAATGTTCAATACTTCCACAAAGGCTGAGGTATCCCTGCAGGCATCGTCGTTGCCCGATAGCACAATTCTCCTGAAATAGGTGGTCTGACTTAACGCCAGAGACTGGAAGGATTGTCCCGTTTGGCCTGCCACAATGCTTCCCATTAGCAAGGGATTGTCGGAAGTAAGCCACTGGTAGCGGATATCACTTGCTTCCCCTCCCGCAGGTACCGGACCGCTGATCGCTTCAGGAGCGGTATTGAAGCAAATGGTATCGTAAGGGACTACTTCACTTATGGGGGTAACATCATTCCCGGTGAGGGTCTCCAACACTCTCACACGAATTTCGGTGGAAGTATCCCTGCAGACCCCGGCATAGGCGATCCGCCTGTAATCCGTTGTGATGGTGAGTCCCCCGGCCTGGTAAGTGGAATCTTCAGTAATCCCGCTTATGTCTGTGTAAATGCCGGCTCCATCTTCCATCTCCTGCCATTTAAACATGAAAGTCCCGCCAGTGGGGCCACCCTTAATCCATGGAGGGCCATCTGTCATCTGTGAAGATTCGAAAAAACCTGGAGCCAGGCCCGAGCACACGGTATCGGGAGAAGCAATGGTGTTGTTTTCGATGGCAGGATGCACGTAGACTGCGATCCGAAAACTGGTATCTACCAGGCCCACCGAAGAAACGATTCGTCTAAAATAGGTGGTGTCAGTCAGCAGTCCCGGATCATAATCCTTGCCCGTGGCGCCCGGTATGTCGTTCCAGTCACCCGAGATGCTTGTACTGTCCACCCACTGGTAGGTATAGGTGTTATCTCCACCCTTGGGCACAGAGGCCACAATGGGATCTGGATCCTGGTCGGAACATACGGTAAATTCTGTAGGGACAGGGTTAAAAAGGAATCCCCTTAAAGGAGCCTCCAGATTGTTTACCTGACCAGGAAGACTGGCAGCGCCCAGTGGAGCATAAAAGCCCGGAATTATAAAGTGTACTCCATTGGTTCCCGTGGAAAAATTCGGATTTACCCCAGGGTGAGAAGTGCCAGCCAGCCAGTAGATGCCTCCGCCACCTGCTCCTCCCATGCCGAGGGTGTCGCTTCCCATGGTATTTCCGCCATCACCACCCACCGCAGAGAGTGGGAGAGTACCTTGATATCCGTTCACATCCAGGATGATGCATCCTCCACCCCCGCCTCCACCTGCAGCTCCGGTGGCCACTCCAAGCACATCGCCACCATCGGCAATGATAGAGCCTCCGTTTCCTACTATGGTATCGGCAATTATGACCACTATGCCTCCGCCATTCCCCCCGTCGGTGGAGCTGGCAGGATCCATCCTTACACCTGTTCCTCCTCCTCCTCCGAAAAATATTCGGTTGCCCGTAGTGGTGTAAAATCCATTTGTGTAGTAATATCCACTGCGACCCAGGTCAAATCCGCCGCTACCTCCTGTCTCTAACACTCCTGGCCCGCAGGCATAGGATTCTTTTCCTCCCCTAACCCCGGCCTTAAAATTGGAGCCTCCGCCTCCCCCAGCAAAGAGCGCATTGCCTCCGCCACCGCCATTAATATTGGAGGCCTTTCCTCGCAGACCATAAAAGGTAGTATCGGTGGTTCCTTCTCCCTTAAGTCCGGAACGCACATTGTCAAACTGGTAAAAGGCAGAATCATAGAGGTCGGTGTCTACCGAGGAGCAATCTCCTCCGTAGTTATAGGGATCGGAACTCACCCGGGCACCATAGAATCCTGCAGCACTCGCATCAATGTCGGCGCTTAGGCGCAATACCCCGCTAACAAACATGGTGACTACTCCCCCTTCTCCGGTAGCCGGGTTCCAGGGATCCGGGCTATGCAATGCTGTGACTTCGGCATTTCGATAGGAAGGGACCCTGATAAGCTGTGCCATCTCTCCCGGCCCCATGGGTTTAATCTCATCATTCACTGTGGCGTTCAGGATCACCGTATTTCCAACAATTCCCTCCACCAGCAGGAAGGTATATTTTCCCGTATTACGAGGCTTTTGAGCATCATCCCCGGGGTCATAGGTGGCAAAAGGCGGGTCAGGATCAGGGAATCCATCTCCTATTCGGGCCCCTTTTACACAATAAAGCATCACGGTATCGTCCACTGAAAATTTGGACGCATCGACCACCACCACAGAATCCACATTGTTTTCATCGGCACTGAGAATGGAGGTAATGGCAGAATATTTATTTATTTGACTCCCACCTATCTGGACAAAAGATTGCGAATATCCTTGCTGAATGGCCAGCCCAAATAACAAAACTACCAGATATATACATTTTTTCGGGCTCAAGTCAGGGTATTTGTGGCTATCAAACCGAAATATAACAAAAAAAAAGACGAATTATTATCTTTTCTCCTTTGATATGGGGAGTTCCACAAAGAAGGTGGTTCCTTTATCCTGAACGGTTTCGTACCAGATCCTGCCTCCAAAAGAGCGAATCACATTGTGACTGATGGCCAGTCCCATTCCCATGCCTGCCGATTTGGTGGTGAAGTTGGGACGAAACAACTTGTCCCGGATCTCCTCCGGAATACCCTTCCCGTTATCTGTAAAACTTACCTTTACCAGGAGGTCCGGGTCCACTTCCAGCCCGATGCTTATCTCCCCTTCCCTTCCCTCAGGGATGGACTGTAGTCCGTTCTTAACCAGGTTTATAAAGACCCGCATCAACTGCTCCTTATCGGCATAGATCATGATCTTTTTGTGGCCCCCCAGATCAAGGGCAATGCTGGCATCTTCATTGGTTTCAAACAGCTGTTGGAGGTTCTTCAGATTGGCCACCAGGTTAATCCTGTTGTTCCTGGCGCTGGGCATCTTGGCAAAATCGGAAAACTCCCGGGCAATGGCAGACAGCGAGTCGATCTGCTCGATGAGGGTGGCTGAGATCCGTTCCACCATCTCGGGATCTGTCTTTCCTTCTTCGAAAGTTCTTTGCAGATGCTGTACATTCAGCTTCATGGGCGTGAGGGGATTTTTGATCTCATGGGCAATCTGCTTGGCCATCTCCCTCCAGGCAGATTCACGTTCCGACTGCGCCAGGAGTCCCGCACTGCGCTCCAATTCCTGTACCATGTAATTATACTCCTCCACCAGTCCCCTGATCTCATCGCTGCGCTCATAATGGATCATTTCGTTTTTCTGACCGAGGCTCACCTGGGCGATGCGGTTCTGTATCATCCTGAGTGGCTGTGTGATCCGGTCGGCCAGGAAAACGCTCACAAGGAGGATCACCAGCATCAGGATCAGGTATATATTGATCACCGCCACCACCAGGTTGGTGACATCCCTGGTGAGGGCCCCCGACTGGGTAAAGTAGGGTAGATTGAGGTAGGCCAGGAACTCGTTCTCGCTGTTGAGCAGGGGAACATAGGCAGAGATGTACTGCATCTCTCCAATATGCTCATTATGAATAAATTCAGATGCATTCCGGTTAGCCAGATTTTCATATACCAGGCGGTTCATGCGGCGACTCAACAACTGCCGGTCAAATATTTCAGTTCGGGAAGTGGCCAGCAGCTTTCCCTCCACGCTGTATAAATTGATGTCGGTATAAAATACATTTGAGAACTTCACCAGCAATTCGTCCAGGTTATAGTAGGTATCGGACGACCAGTTTTCCAGGTCCTCCTCAAACTCCAGTTTATGAATCAGCTCGATGTAGACCGAACGCATGGTGTTCCGCAGGTTGTCGTTGTTCTTAGCCCGGTATTGCTGAACAATAAAGTAGATGGTGCCCGAACAGATCAGTAAAAAGGTCAAAAAGAGAATTCCCACCAGGGAGTACTGGATCCTGTTCTTGAAGCTCAAACTAAGGGAAGGTCTGAAAATACGAAGCCTTAGAAGCAAATATGCCAGGCCCAGCAATAGGAAATTAAGGGCAAAAATATAGGAAAATGAAATAAGCATATCCACCGGGGTAATGGTGGGACTCCCTACAATAATGGTATTCTGCTCGTCCACATTGTATATGCTGTGGTCATATCCTTCAACAGTAATGGTCTCAAAAGCTTCCTTCCTGTTGGTATAGTGGTCACTGGTTCGGCGATAGGGAAACTCACCATCCTGGGTAAAGAGCTTTCCCCCATTATACCTGGCAAAAGAAAATTCTTTACTGGTAAAGGAGGTGTAATTATCGTCGAGCAGGAGCTCGGGGTAACCCAGCTCTTCAGACAAAATCTTAGAGTCCAGCTCAATGTACACCCGGTGTTCGCTCTCAGCCCGATAATAAGGTATTGCCGCAAGGTAGGAGATTCTGCCGTTCAGGTTATCCAGGAAGTAAAAATCGCTATCCGGAATCTCTATCCCAAACTGAAGGATCATCTCGTCAAAGAAAGCATAACAAGGATACTCCTCCTCTGCAGGAGGCAAGCTTATATTGTCGCCGGGACGACATACGGTTACCAGGAGATCATACTTGCTCCAGTATCCCGAGAGGTAATTCCTGCTTAATCGGCTTACCACCGGATCGATGTCGATGAGGGGCTGGTTCAGAAAGCGGGCAAATACAGAATCATTTCTGATGGCCATAGACATCTCGCTGAAAAGCATTTCCGCCACCGGATCATGTTCGGAGGAAAGTTTTACCAACTCAATCTCTCTCTGCCTCTCCACATCTATTTGTACATTTTCCTGCAGGCGGAAGGTCATAAACAGCGATACAAACAGGAGCACGAAGATAAATCGGGAAAATGGTATTTTTTCCTTATGATGAAATCTCGCATAGAGATGCCCGCCCAGTAAAAGCACAATGGTGGTCCAGCTATACCAGGAGGCTTGTTCGCCAGGAAGAAAAGATGCCACCAGCATGACCAGGGAGAGGGAAACTGTTCCGTATAAAACCGGCCGGTACAGGGGTCCTGACAACATAACAATAGCTTTGTCCATAAGGAGTCCCAATAACACAAACCACATAATCACAATAGCCAGACCCACCATGGTATTGCCGGTGAATGTAGTGACCCGGTGAGCCGCAAAGGAGATATTGGAATCCAGCACCAGAATACTGATCAGTTGCTCGATGGCCAGCAGGATAATGGCTGCTATCATGAAAAGGAGAAAAGCCACACCGCGTTTCCAAAGCTCCGACCGGATCCCCTCCAGATTAAGATAGAGATAGTAGAGTCCCCCCAGGGCGAGAAGAGCAAGAGTACACACCAGTAAGGCGCCCAGGGAGGGAAACATCTTGCTGGCAAACAGTTCGGGCTGGAACAAATCTGTATCGGTAAGCAGGGAGGGGAATGAATACCTCAATACAGCCAACGTGCCTCCAATAATTATAAGGCTTATCACCGCGGTCAGCCAATACCTTGTCCTGCCGGAAGCATTCCTCAGAAGGGAACAGAATCCGGTATACAGAAGGATCAGTGATAAAAGCAGGCTTGAGAAAGCAAGTACCCTTAATCCTTTTGAAGCAGGTTTGGCTTCCGAATAATTGAGTGAGAAGAGATATACCCCATCATCGTTGTAGACGGCTTCAGACCCCTCGGATTCAAAAAAATCTATCTTCACACCCCGATCCAATTTGAAATCGTGCTGAAATCCGTTCTCAAGAAAATTGTTCTGGGTAGGAAAATGGGTCCTGATCTCAATGAGGCCTACCAGTCTTCCTCCCTGTACAGGCTTAATCACCGAAACATAGTCCGCATTTCTCAAGGACAGGAAGGGCCTGTTAAGGCGTGCTCTCCAACGATCGGGTACCGGCACTGAATGATCCGACCAGTAAGTCAGTGTATTATCCTCGTAATAGAAAACTGAAATCCCCTTCCGATTAGACAGGTCCTGATATTCAGAGGAAAGCTGGTCAAGCACGCGGGTGGCTTTCTTCTCTGAAATCAGATTCTCCAGGTGGCTGAATTCTTCCTTCAGGTAGCGCTCTTTTTTGTGCATTACATCCTCCAGCTTTCTTGTGTCTTTCTGAGAATATTTTCCCTCCCGGCTAATACTGGCTGAAATGATCCCTATCACCAAAAACACTAAGGCCCCAAGAAAAAGGATCGCCCTTTGAAAAGAAAAAGTTTTTGGTGTATGTGTACTATTCTCTTCCATCTTAGCTAATCAGGCATGGTGATAGGGTTCCCCTTTTAATATGGTATAGGCCCTGTAAAGTTGCTCCATAAACAATACCCGCACCAGCTGGTGCGAAAATGTGAGCCTTGAAAGGGAGAGCTTTGCATCGGCCCGACTGTACACCTCTTCAGAAAATCCATAGGGTCCGCCGATGGCAAATACCAGGTGATTCACCCTTCCCTCCAGAGAGTTCAGGTGCTCTGCAAAGGAAATGGAGCTGTGCTCCTGGCCCCGCTCATCAAGTAGAACCAGGTGGTCGGTGGGCCTGATCCGTTTCAACAACATGTTTCCCTCCTGATTCTGCACTTCCTTCATGGTCAGATTCCGTGTTTTTTTCAAATCAGGGATGGTTTCAATCTTAAAGGGAACATAGCGCACCACGCGCTTGCGAAATAGTTCCACACCCTCTCTTATAAAAGAGTCCCTGGTCTTTCCACTTTCAATGAGAGTAATACGCATTCGATCCGATTAGACAGGTTTTTTGTATCTTGCACCTGCTTCTGTATTGGCCCAATAGTTGCGGTGATATACAAACATACTTGATATTTAGATAAAGTGAAACAGAGGATATTAACTATTTTATTACTGAACACGCTGGTTCTCTCTCAAGTTTTGGGCCAGACTGTTCCCGAAGGATTGGTGGAGGCCATGGGTCAGGGAAAAGCATCTGCCGTGTCTGAATATTTTCATCAGAGCCTGGAGATGTCCATCCTGGAGCAGGATTATGAATGCTCTAAGAATCAGGCCACCAGAATCATGGAGAGTTTCTTTAAGAAACACAAGCCCACAGGATTCACGGTAAGCTTTGAGGGGACCAAAGAACAATCAAAATATGCCATCGGAACCCTGAGTACCACCGAGGGCACCTTCAGGGTCAATCTGTTTTTCATCAATAAACAGGGAATACGGCTGATCTATTACCTGAGCATAGAAAAAGAGTCTCAATATGAACTCAATCCGGGACCTTGATTCTGTCATTGACCGATGGCTTCTCGAAGATATCGGGGGGGGGGATCACACCACTTTCAGCACTATTCCGGAAGGTGCCACAGGCTCCGCTAAACTTCTGGTAAAGGAGGAGGGAATCCTGGCCGGCGTCGAAGTGGCCCGCCAGGTGTTTCATCGTTTCGATTCCGGGATCCGCTTCGACCTTTTGAAGCAAGATGGCACCACCATTCACCCGGGAGATGTTGCTTTTCGTGTAAGCGGCAGGGTTCATTCGCTGCTTCAATGCGAACGACTGGTGCTGAATGTTATGCAGCGCATGAGCGGCATTGCCACCACCACCAGGGAATATGTGAAGCTGCTGAAGGGCACCGGCACAAAAATACTGGATACCCGGAAAACCACTCCTGGCATGCGATTTCATGAAAAAGAGGCGGTAAGGCTGGGTGGAGGAGAAAACCACCGCTTCAGTTTGGACGACATGATCCTCATAAAGGACAACCACATCGATTTTGCCGGGGGGATCAAAGAAGCCATTTCCGGTACCCTTAGCTACCTTGAGAAAAAAAAACTGGACCTTGAGATCGTGGTGGAGGTCCGCTCCCTGGAGGACATTGTAGAGGTGCTGGCCCTGGGCGGCATTCGAAGGATTCTGCTGGATAACTTTTCTGTGGAACAGACCCGGGAAGCCGTCACATTGATCGATCACCGGGTAGAGTGCGAATCGTCGGGAGGCATTACCCGTGATACTATCAGGAGCTATGCCGAATGCGGGGTGGACTACATCTCCGTAGGTGCCTTAACCCACCAGATAAATAGCCTGGATCTAAGTCTGAAGGCAGATTTTTAAACATGGATGAGGGTAGCCAAAAGGATCTGGGGAAGGTTCGCAGGGAATACAATCTGAACCGGCTCGACGAGGACCAGCTTCCATCCGAACCCATGGTGCTCTTCGGAGCCTGGATGGAAGAGGCCAGACAGTCGAGGAATCCGGATCCCACCGCCATGACACTTTCTACGGTGGATAAGGATGGGAATCCCTCCTCACGGATCGTTCTCCTGAAAAAGATTGAACAGGATCACCTGGTATTCTTCACTTCCTATGGCAGTCGTAAAGCCATGGAAATGGTGGGCCGATCGAAGGTAGCTTCCCATTTCTACTGGCCCGAGCTGGAACGCCAGGTGAAGATTGCCGGAATCGTGGCCCTATTGGAAGATGCTGAATCGGACCTCTACTTTCTGTCCAGGCCCCTGGAAAGCCAGCTGGCAGCCTGGGCCTCACCCCAGAGCACTGTGGTACCCGACAGGGAATTCCTGGAGAAAGAATATCGTAAATACCAGGAAAAATTTAAAGGATTAAAAGCCATTCCCAGGCCGCCTTTCTGGGGTGGATTCGCCATCAGCCCTTCCCGCATGGAATTCTGGCAGGGGGGTAAATTCCGCCTGCATGACCGGATTGAATATACCCTGTCAGGAAAAAAATGGAACCGGGTCAGGCTTGCGCCTTAAGCTTTTGGATCTGAGCTTCCAGCACAGATATCTTTCCTTCGGCATCGGCCATCTTCTGCTTCTCCTTGTCCACCACAACAGCCGGTGCATTCTGCACAAAGCGCTCGTTGCTCATCTTCTTCTGCACACTGCTAAGAAATCCACGGGTATACTTAAGCTCCTCTTCCAGCTTTGCAATCTCTTCTTCGGCGTTGACCAGGCTGCCCACCGGAACGAAGTACTCAACATTCTTCACAATAAAAGAAACTGCACTTTCCGGTTCCCCCGAAATAACTTCCACTTCGGATAAATTGGCCAGTTTCTGAATCACCGGTTCCAGGTGTTTGTGATAGGCGGCACCTGAAGAGCTTCGTACCATAAGTTTCAACTCTTCTCTGGGCGGGATATTCTTTTCCTTCCGAATGCTGCGGACAGAGGTGATCACCTCTTTCAGGGCTTCAAAGTGCTCCACCAGATCCTCCTTATAGGTATCGGGTGAAGGCATAAGAGAGACCATCAGGCTTTCGCCGGACTTCCTTTCCCTGATCAGCTGCCAGATTTCTTCCGTAATGAAAGGCATGAAGGGATGGAGCATATGAAGCAACTGGTCCACAAAAGCAATGGTTTGCTCATAAGTCACTGCATCAATTGGTTTTTCATACGCAGGCTTGATGCACTCAAGATACCAGGAGCTGAATTCGTCCCAGAAAAGCTTGTACACAATCATAAGGGCATCAGACACCCTGTACTTCTGAAACTGGTCCTCAATCTGGATAAAGGCCCGGTTCATCTGCGCTTCAAACCAGCGCACCGCTTCGGCCGAATGGGTCGGCTGATCCAGGTCGCCATCTATTTCCCAGCCTTTGATCAGGCGAAAAGCGTTCCATATTTTATTACTGAAGTTCCTACCCTGTTCGGTAAGACTTTCGTCGAAGAGCAGGTCGTTTCCTGCCGGTGAACAAAAGAGCATCCCCACCCTTACCCCATCGGCAGAGTACTTTTTCATAAGCTCGATTGGATCCGGTGAGTTGCCAAGCGATTTGGACATCTTCCTTCGCTTGCTGTCCCGTACAATCCCGGTCAGGTAAACGGTGTCGAAAGGTTTCTCGTTCCTGTATTCATACCCGGCAATGATCATTCGGGCTACCCAGAAAAAGAGAATCTCCGGAGCGGTGACCAGATCATTGGTCGGATAGTAATACTTAATGTCTTCATTGTCAGGATGGCGGATGCCGTCAAATACGGAAATGGGCCATAACCATGAGGAGAACCAAGTATCCAGCACATCTTCGTCCTGCCTCAGATCCTCCACTTTCAGAGCTGCATTGCCCGTACGTTCCTGAGCTAATTTTAAGGCCCCGGCTTCTGTCTCGGCTACTACATAATCGTTGTGGCCCTCGCCATAAAACCAGGCCGGGATGCGGTGACCCCACCAGAGCTGGCGCGAAATACACCAGTCCTTCACATTCTCCATCCAATGGCGGTAGGTATTCTTGAATTTGGCGGGTTGCAACTGCACATCGTCGTTCATCACATGCTCCAGAGCCGGGGCTCCCAGCTCCTTCATCTTAAGGAACCATTGCAGGCTCAATTTAGGTTCGATGACCGCATCGGTGCGTTCCGAATATCCCACTTTATTGATATAGTCCTCGGTTTTAACCAGCATTTCCTCCTTTTCCAATTCCGGTACAATCAGCTCCCTGGCCCTGAAGCGGTCCTCACCCACCAGTATCTTTGCAGCTTGATTCAGGGTGCCATCGTCGTTGAAAATATCGATGGAATCAAGATTGTGTTTGATCCCCAGTTCGTAGTCGTTGATGTCGTGGGCAGGAGTTATCTTCAGCGCCCCGGTCCCAAACTCACGATCCACATACTCATCTACTATGATGGGCACCGGCCTGTTCACCAGAGGCACCAGCACCTTCTTGCCATGGAATTTTATAAATCTTTCATCTTCGGGGTGTACGCACACTGCAGTATCGCCCAGGATGGTTTCGGGGCGTGTAGTAGCAATGGTGATATATTCATCTTCGCCTTCCACCTGATACCTTACATAATACAACTTGGACTGAAGCTCTTTGTGATAAACCTCCTCGTCAGAGACAGCTGTCAGTGCCTGGGGATCCCAGTTCACCATCCGAATCCCGCGGTAGATGAGACCCTTATTGAACAGATCCACAAATACCTGTATCACACTTTCCGACAAAGCCTCATCCATAGTAAAGCAGGTTCGGTCCCAGTCGCAAGAGGCTCCAAGCTTCTTCAACTGTTCCAGGATGATACCCCCATGCTCGTGGGTCCAGTCCCAGGCGTGCTCAATGAATTCCTCCCGGGATAAATCGCTTTTCTTGATCCCTTCCTCGGCCAGTTTGTTGACTACCCTGGCTTCAGTAGCTATGGAAGCATGGTCAGTTCCAGGTACCCAGAGGGCATTTTTTCCCTGCATACGGGCCCGGCGGATCAAAACATCCTGCAGGGTATTGTTAAGCATATGCCCCATGTGCAATACCCCGGTCACATTGGGGGGCGGGATCACGATGCAATAGGGTTCGCGATCGTCCGGGGTACTTTTGAAAAAGCCTTGTTCCATCCAGTAGGAGTACCATTTGTCCTCCACGCTGGCCGGGTCGTATTTAGATGGAATATTCATGCCGCAAAAGTAGTAAAAAAATGGGCTTACGTATATCTTATATGTACTTCACCGACTCTCAAAGACCGTTCACCGATTTTTAACAAAATAAGTCATAGAAAACGTAAAAAACTAAAATAGTTTTCATATACTTGCCCAAAATTTTAGTAGCTGTGGAAGTCAGAGAAAGAATCATTGTGGAGTCGGGAGCGCTTTTCGGAAAGTACGGAATCCGAAGCATGACCATGGATGCTCTTGCCGAAGAAATGGGAATCTCCAAGCGGACCATTTATGAGAGGTTCAAGGACAAGGATGCCCTGCTGACGGAGGTGATCACGTATTACAAGAAGCAGACCAACGAACATGCACTCCGCACCATCGATGAATCAGATAACGTCATTGAGGCATTGTTCAGGATCATGAAGCTTACAGTGAGTCAGATGGCCCAGACGAATCCACTCTTCTTTCATGACTTCAAGAAATACCACAGGGCTGTCTATAAAGAGTTTGCCCATCCCGGCGATATCCGCGATTACAGCATCACACAGAAACTTTTTGAAACCGGCATGGAGCAGGGCATATTCAGGGACGACCTGCACATGGACATTGTGAACCGGGCCCTCCATGCCCTGTTCGACCTCTTCGGTCACGACAGCAACCTGGTGGAAGCCGGAATTGACCACAGAAATATGTTTGAACATATGATCATTCCCTATTTCAGGGGATTATCCACCAAAAAAGGAAGAAAACTCCTTCAGGATTATAAATCCATCATGTATCAATAGAAATAAAGTAGCATATAATAGACCTTAGATATGAAGAACAAAATCAGAAGAATAGTAGTCATTTTACTCCTGGCCCTGGGAATGATCCTCCCGGGCATGGCTCAGGAGCCGATTGCCACTCAGGAACTCCCCGATCACCTGGTCCTGGACCTCCAGGGGGCCATCGACCATGCCCTTGCCTATAACAAATCCCTTAAGAATGCACGCATGGAGGTGGACCGTTCGCGAGCAAGCATATGGGAAACCATTGCTTCGGGACTTCCCCAGGTGGATGGGACTATGGACTACATGAGCTACTTCAATTATGAACTGGCTTTCAACTTTGGCTCGGGTGAGGCTCCCTCCTTTTCGCCACAACAGCTTCAGGATGCCTTTGACCAGACTAGATCCGTCTTTCCCTTTTATACCCAGAATGATGTACTCATGCTGGGTGCAAATTCTTACTACGAAGGCCAGCTTCAATCCATGCTTGACCCCACCACCATCCTTTTGTCTGACCAAAGTACAGCCAAGCTCCAAGTAAGCCAGCTAATCTTCAGCGGACAATACATATTGGGAATTCAAACGGCCAAGCTGGCAAAACTTATTTCAGAACAGAATTATGAGTTCAATGAATTGAACGTCAAAGAAGGAGTGATAAGTGCTTACTACCTGGTACTAATCACCGGAGAATCGCTGGATATTCTGGAAAGAAACGTGGCAAACCTCGAAGAAACCCTGGAGCAGACCCGGGTCATGTACAACAGCGGGATGGCTGAGCAGACCGATGTGGACCAGCTCCGAATCACTGTGAACCAGATTTCCGATTCCAGAAATGCCCTGCAACGAAACCTGGAACTCAACTACAACATGCTCCGCTTTCAGTTGGGTCTTGAAGCGACCGTAGACCTTATGCTTACCGACAGTCTGGAAGGGCTTTTTACCAATATGCAGGTGGAAAGTGCATTAGAAGTTCCCTTCTCTATGGAAAACAATGTCACCTACCAGTTGATGCAGACCCAGGAAGAGATCACTAAGAAGATGATGGGCCTGGAGCAGTGGAACTATGCCCCTACCATTTCCGGTTTCTATAACTACAATGCCAAGATCCTTACCTCCGGGTTTGACATGAATCCTAACCACCTGGTGGGTCTTAACATGTCGGTACCCATCTTCTCCAGTGGAATGAGGAAGGCACGGGTCGACCAGGCCAAGATCGATTACAACATGGCTCAAACCAATAAGAGCATTATGGAAGACCAGCTGAACTTGCAGGAGAAGCAATTCAAATACAATCTGCAAAGTTCGCTGGACAATTTATATACCCAAGAGGAGAATGTGGAAGTCGCCCAAAGGGTGTATGACAGCTACCGACGCAAATTTGAACAGGGCATGGCCACCAGCCTCGAACTGACCCAGGCCAATACCAATTACCTGGATGCTGAAGGCAATTACCTTACAGCCATCATGGAGGTAATGAATGCCAAACTGCAGCTCGATAAACTGATGAATATCCTTTAGCCCAAAATACTGATAACAAGACCGAATATGAAAACAATATCACCTATGAAAACAATAAAGATTGCCCTGCTCGCCGCTATTGCTGGCGCAACACAGATATCCTGCGATATGCAAGCCCCGGGAGCAGCTTCGGGAACAGGAGATGCAGTTGTCGAGAAAATACAGCCGGTCAAGGTCATGTCCCTTGAATTCCGCGAAACCGCTGTTGAACAAAGAATTACGTCTACCGTGGTAGCATTCGAAGAGACCTACCTCTCTCCTGCCCTGCAGGGACGTATTCGTTCTGTTAAGGTGGAAATCAACGACCATGTGAAGAAGGGACAACTCCTGGCTGAGATGGACCGCACCCAGCTGGACCAGACACGACTGCAATATGAACAATTGAAGACGGACCTAGCCCGCATGGACACCCTTATTAAACATGGTTCTTTGACACAACAGGCCTATGACCAAATGAAGGCACAAGTGGAAACCACCGAACTGGTCCTGCAAAACCTGGAAGAGAACACCCTCCTGAGGGCTCCTCATTCAGGAGTAATTACGGGTAAGTACTTCAACGACGGGGAACTATTCTCACCGGCCCCCAACACC
>Ga0316190_10000551_pt1 | contig 26106 bp, 14 predicted proteins | sample Eddworburrow2_MG_FD_204929 | JGI IMG/M metagenome (GOLD analysis project Ga0316190, IMG submission 204929) | Coastal sediment microbial communities from Maine, United States - Eddy worm burrow 2 | ecosystem: Environmental > Aquatic > Marine > Coastal > Sediment | place: USA: Maine | collected... | reverse complement strand
GAGATTTTCTGCGAGGTCCTGGAGGCCCGTGGAGATTCGCTGCCTGATTATCGGCCGTGCGACGAGGCGCTGGTGCGCGTTGGTGGCGAGCCGGACGGGACCGGGAGCATCGTAGACCTCGGGCCATCTCAAAGAGGGCTTGTCGCCGTCGTAGTCCCTGGAGTCGGTTGGGACTGCTTCTCCGACTGGCTCGGCGATACGAACATCATCGACGCCCATATCCTGGAGTTCGGCTACGACCGTAGCGTATTGGACGTAGACGGGCTGTCGAGCAGCGCGAACAATGCCCGCCAGATCCGCGATGCGATCCTGCAGATGCCAACGCAGGGGTCCGAGCCGCGACTGGTCCTGATCGGCTACTCGAAGGGGGCGCCGGATATCCTCGAGGCCGTGGTGTCTTACCCCGAGATCCGCGAGCGGGTCGCCGCCGTCGTCAGTGCCGCGGGTTCCATTGGCGGCTCGCCGTTGGCGAACGACGTGAAGCAATCGGAGCTGGGATTGCTGACGCACTGGCCGGGCGCCAAGTGCACCGCCGGCGATGGCGGCGCCCTCGACAGCCTGCGCCCGGCGACACGCAAGGCCTGGCTGGCGCAGCATCCGCTGCCGGCGGATTTTCCGTATTATTCCCTGGTCACCTTCCCTGAGCCCGAGCGTGTCTCCTCGGTGCTCAAGTTCAGCTACAACAAGCTGAGCCGGATCGATGCGCGCAACGACAGTCAGATGCTGTTCTACGATCAGGTGATCCCGGGCAGCTCGCTGCTCGGTTACGTCAATGCCGATCACTGGGCGCTGGCGGTGCCGATCGCCCGCTCGCATGACATCCTGGGTTCTACGTTCGTCAACCACAACGACTTCCCGCGCGAGGCCTTGCTCGAGGCGGTGTTGCGCTTTGTGGAGGAGGATCTTGCCGCTTCCATGCCGTGACGGCGGCCTGAAAACTATTTCATGGACGTCCTGCGGACCGGCTGCGCCGCCGAAGGGATGTCAGCAACCGCCCGTGCTGCCGGATCACCATGAGGGGGTACCCGGCGAAGCGCGCGCAGGCCTCTAAGGTGCCGTTTCGGCGTTCGAGTGCCTGTCGATCTCTCCGAGCGCGTTGAAATCATCCAGGATGCAGTAGATCGCCGGCACCAGGAACAGCGCGATCAGCGTGGCCGACATCAGGCCGAAGGCAAGGCTTGCCGCGAGCGGGATCAAGATCTGTGCCTGCAGGCTTTTCTCCAGCAGCAGAGGCGTCAGCCCGGCGACGGTCGTGACCGAGGTCAGCAAGATCGGCCGAAAACGCGCGATCGCAGCATGGCGTGCCGCTTTCCGGACCGGGATGCCTGCCGCGCGTTCGTCGCGGATGAACACCACCAGCAGGATGGAATCGTTGACTACCACGCCGAACAGGGAGGCCATGCCGACGATGCTCGGCAGGGTGAGGTCGAGCCCCAGTGCCATATGCCCGAAGACCACGCCGATCAGCGCGGTGGGCATTACCGACATCACGGTGATCGGCGCCAGATAGCCACGGAACTGCAACGCCAGCAGCATATAAACCCCGATCATACCGAGCAGGACGTTGCGCACGATGGAACCCCCGGTCTTGGCGGATTCATCGCTCTGGCCCTGGATATCGATGCGGACCGAAGGATGGCGTTCCAGCAGCTCGGGGAAGATATCGGACTTGGCCGCATTGAGCACTTCCTGCGCGTTGGCGCGGGCACGATCGACGTCACCCTGGATGGTAACGGTACGGCGGCCGTCGATGCGATTGATCCGCGCCCAGCCACGCGCCTCCTCCACCCGGGCCACCTCCGGCAGCGGTATCAGCTTGTTTTCCGGGCCGACGACGGTCATCTGTTCGAGATCTGAGATGTCATTGCGGTCACCGGACGCCATGCGCAGCTCCACCTCGTAGGTCTCGGGGCCGAGCGGAAACTCGTCCGTTTTGAATCCCTGAAAGGCTGCGCGCACCTGATCGGCGACATTGTGGGCGTCGAGTCCAATTACCCCGGCGCCGTCCTTGAGGTACAGGCGGTATTCGCGTTTGCCCGGTCGCAGGTCGTCGGCCAGGTCGATAACGCCGTCGAAGTCACTGAACCATGTCTTGAGTTCCAGCGCTGCGGCCTTGATCTCATCCAGGTCCGTCCCGATCAGACGGATATCGATGGCGCGCCCTCCCGGGCCGATGGCCGGTTCCGAGAACTTGAGTGCGATGACGTCGGGCATGCTGCCGGCCCGGTCGCGCCAGCGGTTACGAAAGTCGTCCAGCCCGGTGTTGCGCACCTCGGCGCTGAGCAGGTCGACGACGACGCGTGCCACATGGGGGCCTGTCTCGTAGGCATCCGGGTTTTCACCGAAAATCACGGTCAGGTTCTGAACCAGGTCTTGACCCTCCGGCTGCTGCGCCTTCAACTCTTCATTGATGGCCCACACGGCGGCCTGCAAGTGTTGGACGATGCCTTCCGTTCTTGCCAGCGGGGTGCCCTGCGGGAGCAGCACGCGCGCCTCGACGACGTCGCCTTCGATGTCCGGAAAACCGGTGAACTTGAGTTTGCCGCCTACTGGCATCGCGATGGCGAAGAGCATCAGCATCAATACCAGTCCCAGGGTCAGGTAACGGTACTCGATGGACTTGTCCAGCACGGCGGCGAATCGGTGGTCACGGAAGTTGGCGAAACCGCGTTCGAACGCAGACCGAAAACGGCTCGGCTTGCTTTTGCGCATGTGCACCAGTGAATGGCCGAGATGGCTGGGCAGGATCAGGAAGGCCTCGATCAGGCTCACCGTGATGACCACGATCAACACGATCGGCAGGATCCGCAGGATCTGGCCGATCTCGCCGGTGATGAAGGCCAGTGAACCGAACACCAGCAGGGTAGTGGCAAAGGACGAGGCGATACCGGGCAATACCTGCGTCGCCCCGATAATCGCTGCCTGCAGGGGCGCATCCCCCTTGTTGAGGCGTGAGGCAATGTTCTCGGCGATCACGATGGCGTCGTCCATCAGCAGGCCCACACCGATCAGCAGTCCCACCATCGAGATCATGTTGATCGTCACTCCCAGCATGGGCAGCACGAACAGCGCGCCGAGAAATGACACTGGCAGTCCCATCGTGACCCAGAAGCTGTAGCGGAAACTGAAGAACAGCCACAACACCAGAAACACGGCGATCAGGCCCTGGACGCCGTTGCGGGTGAGCATATTGAGACGGTCACTGACGATCGACGAGCGATCCTGGGTCAGGGTGAGCCGGACGCCCGACGGGACACGCCGGTTCTCGGCAGCAACAAAGTCGCTGACCGCGGCATAGGCGGTGAGTATGTCCTGCGCACGGGTCTTCGTGATGTCGAGGATGGCCGCACGTCTGCCGTTGAACAGTACCTTTTCCTCGTCACGATCGAAGCGGTCGCTGATGGTCGCGATTTCACCGAGACGGATCGCCGCTCCGGTGTCGCCAGAGATGATCACCAGATCCTCGAACTCTGCGCTGGTCTTGCGCTGGTCATCGAAGCGCAGGAGCACGTTCTCCTGCTCTCCCAGCAGTTCGCCGATCGGGCTGCCGACGCTTTGTCGTTGCAGGGCATTGGCGACATCGGCGGCGGACAGCCCATAGCGGCGCAGCGTCGGTGCGTCCACCTCGATGCGGATCTGGTGGGTGGAGAAGCCCTTGATGGTCACTGTAGAGAACTGGCGCAATGTCTGCAGACGCGATTTCACGTCCTCCGCATAGGCCTTGAGCACGACCGGGTCCTCGGGCCCGGTGATTGCTATCGAGACCACCGCGTCGGTGCGGCCGAGCTCCTCGACCACCGGTAGCTCGGCCTGTTCCGGGAAGTCGTCGATCGCGTCAACTTCTGATTTCACGTCATCGAGAAAGCGCGTCATCCGTGCGCCTTCGCGCATCACCGCGGTGGCGATGCCGAGGCCTTCGCGCGCCTCGCAGCGCGTCTCGTCGATATCACTGATGCCGTCCAGCGCATCCTCGAGGCGGCGGCAGATAGCGTCCTCGACCTCGTCCGTGGTCGCGCCCTTGTAGACGACCCGGATCTCAACCTTGTCATTCTGGATCTCCGGAAAGGTCTCGCGCTGCAGGCCAGGCAGGGCGACGACGCCAAGGATCATGATCGCGGCCATGAACAGGTTCGCCGCGGTCGGGTGACGGGCAAACCAGGCGATCAAGGCGTGCCCCTTGCCGACGCCAGAATCTGCGACTGCAGCGCCTCATCACTCACCGGGTTCAGCAGCATGCCCTCCACAGCGGGTATCGGGTCGCTGACCACGATCTGCTCGCCGGCCTTGATGCCGCTGTCGATGACACTCAGCGGCCCCTGGCTAAACAGAACGGATACCGGGCGAATCTGCAGCCGTTGATCATCGCCGACGACATAGACCCTGCCTGCCCGAATTGCGCCACGCGGCAAGACCATCCGACCGGGCTGGGTGTGTCCACGGATGATCACCTGCACGAACATCCCTTTGGACAGCGGAGGGCGTTTGCCTGGAATCACCTTCTGGAAGGGATTGTCGACGCTGATCACCACCCCGATGGTTCGCGTCTGTGGATCCACCCGGTCGCTGAAACGAACGAAGCTGGCCTCCCATTCGGCGACCTCCTGGCCCATGCTCATGCGCACCACCGGCCGGAAACCGGTGAAGTCCTGCAACTCGCCCTGTTCGCTGCCTATCGGGGGTAATGGCTGCTCGCGTCCCGCGAACAGGTGACCTAGCGAGGAGATGGCGACCTGGGCCACGATCTCGACGCGCTCGACTGCATCGCCATTGAACAGCGTCTGACCGACACCCACATACTGGTCTTTCTCGACCGCAAGATCGGCGATGCGCAGATTGAAGGGCGCGCGGACGGTGGTGTTGGCGAGATCGCGCTCGGCCTGACTTACCTTTGCCTCGAGCAACCGATGCTGCGTCGGCAGCAGCGCGAGCATGTTGGCGGTATTCTGAACTGCCGTGCGCGCTTTCAGCATGGTGCGTTCGGCATTGTCGACGTCGCTCTGCGAAGCGGTCCCCTTTTTCGATAGCTTGCTGAGCCTTTCCCTTTCTCGCTGGGCCAGGCGCAGGTTGCTCTGGTCGATGGCCAGCGAGGCCCTGGCGTTCTCTTCCTGCACGTCCAGCTCGGCCAGCTCGGCGCGGGCCTGGGCGAGCTTCAATTCATAGTCGACCGGGTCGATACGAAACAGCAGCGTACCCTGCGGGACGATTTCGCCGTCGCGCAGACGAGGGTAGGTATCGATAAGCCGCCCGGCGACCTGGGCGACCGCAGCCCAGACCTTGGCCGGCTGCACCTCGCCGTAACCCTTGACCTCCGGCAAGAGCTCCACGGTCATCGCCTCGACAACACGGACCGATTGCCGGGGCTCGCCATGCTCGGTCTTGGCCGGTGGTTGCTTACCGCTGGCCATGAAGAAGATGGCGAGGATGCCTATTGCCAGGGGAGGGACGGCCCAGAGCACGCGCCAGCGCGATTGCGTGGTTTCTTTCATGAGGCATGTTTCCGTTTGCGGCCGGTCCGCAAGGCGTTCAGGGTCAGCTCGCTGATCACGCCAGCGATCTCGCGCGCATCTTGGTCGGAAAAATCGGCCTGACCCAGTCGTCGCAGCACCGTCGTGCGCGCTGATCGAAAGGCGAGGATCTGTCCCATCAGTGCATGCGTGATCAGGATCTGCCGACGACTGCCCGGTCCGGTTTTCCCAAGAATGTGAGACACGAGCAGTTGACAGGTCTGCTGAATGGGCCGCATCAGTTTTTCGTAAAGGATGTCGAAGGCCGCCGTCGGCTGATGCTGTTCGCGCAGGATAAAGCCCGCTGCATCCTCGCCCAGACGATCCATGGTCAGGCTGTGTACCAGCCGCCCGATCATCTCTTCGAGCATTCGGCTTGCCGCTGCGCGGTCTGCGCCTTCTATGTCCGCCCCGATACGGGCGAGTGTCGGGCCGAGTTCGTCGTGCATTGCATCCGCAAGGAACTCGGCCGTGGCCAGGTAAAGGGCCTGCTTGCCGCCAAAGTGATAGGAGATCGCGGCAATGTTTGCGCCTGCCTGATCGACGATTTCACGCACGCTCACGGCGTCGAAATCGCGATGCGCGAAAATCGTGAGCGACGTCCGTAACAGGCGTGTCCTGGTGTCGGTCTGGACGGCACTGCTGTTGCCTGTCGCCATTCCTCGCCCTCCTTCGATCGCGGGCCTGGGCGGACTCTAGCCCCCGAGGAGAGAAGAATCAAACGTTTGTTTCACCGCGCCCAGGCGAGACCTGGCCGTGGCTGCTGTCGCGAACAAAGCAGTTCTTGGCGCACCGGGATCGCCGCCTTGCCAGCTGCGGGTGTGTGCAGACCTGGGAAACGGGTGTTGAAGCTGCTTATACTCTTAAGCTGCATACCTGAGGGCCGCAAGGAGACACAGTGGGCAAACTTTTCGGCAAATTGCGAATCGGGGAAAAGATCGGGCTCAGTTTTGGGTTGGTGGGCCTGCTGTTTCTGGGGGTAGTCTGGCACTATCACGACAGCCTGAATCGGGTGTTGGCCGGGTACGAGGGCCTGCATGATGTCTATGAAACACGCAAGTCCCACGCGCTCGACATCGAGGTTCAACTGGCCGAGACCAGGCAGGCCGAGAACGACTTTCTGATTCACCGCGAAGCGCGCTTCGCCAGTGCGGTGGACGCCAACGCCAGCGCCCTGCTGCAATCCTCTGACGCCTTGGCGCAGGTCGACCAGGACTCCCGGCAAACCGCTCAGGAGATTCGCCGGCTCACTGAAACCTATCTCGGGCGCTTCCGGGACATCGCTGAAGCATGGCAGGTGAAGGGGCTGGACCACAATGCCGGCCTGCAGGGGGCCTTCCGCGACACGGTCCACGAACTCGAAGATCGTGCCGGCAACTTCAAGGCCGGTCGGCTGTACCTGCAGCTATTGCAGATTCGGCGTGGCGAAAAAGACCTTGGGCTTCGGCGCGAAACGCTTTATCGAGACAAGGTGCGCGGCCTGATCTCCGAGTTTCGCGGTCTTGTTCAAAGCTCCGAGCTATACCCTGAGGTCAAGGAGTCGCTGATGGCCGAGATCGACGTGTATGCGCGCGCCTTCGAGTCTTACTCTGAGATCGTGCTCAGCGGTGGCGAACTGCGCGGCGGCAAGGGTCCGTTCCGCGATTCCGCCCACCGCCTCGAGGCACTGCTGGAGGCGCACTATGTGCCCGACCTGGAGACCAACATCCTGCAACTGCGGCGCCGTGAAAAAGATTATCTTCTGCGTAACGACCCGCAATACGTGCAGATGGTGCAGGGCATAGCCGATACCATTCGCGGCCAGGTCGCCATCTCCCCGATCTCCGATCCGGACAAGGTCCTGCTCAGGGGCCTGCTCGGGGACTACGAACGGGATTTCAACGCGCTGGTAGCCCAGAACGACCGCATCGAGGACTTCGCCGCGGCAATGCGCGAAGCGGCGGAAAACATCACGCCCCTGGTCAAGCGGAACGTCCAGGAAGCAGACTACCTGGCCGGCGAAAAACGCCTGGAGATTGCCGAGACGTCACGCAAGAGTTCACGGCTGAACCAGATCATCGCGCTGTGCGCCACCCTTCTCGGGATCTTCTTCGCTATCGCCATCACGTCGCGCATCGTGCGTCCGGTGCGCGAAATGGCGGGTCTGCTAGAGCGGCTGACTCACCAAAACCCAAAGGAACGCATCGCGACAGTGCCCGGGTCGCGAGACGAGATCAATGCGATGGCGGGGTCGGTCAACACCATGGCCGATCACCGGGCGACGTTCGTGAACTGGTGGCAGGCCTCGATGGATGAGGCCATTGCGCTGCGTGATCTGCACACCGCAAAAGACCTGAGTGCCCGAAACGAGGCCACCGAGGAACTGCGGCTGGCATCACTTTCCAAGGTTCAGCAACTCAATGGGATCCGGGTACAGGTCCAGAGACACACGGCGCGCATCCTCGAGGTCGCCAGTGGCATGCGAAAGAAAGCGCGGGGTGGCGCAGACGATCAGGACGCGCTGACCATCGAACAGGCCGCTCAGGGCATCCAGACGCTGATCACGGTCACTGAGGAAAGGACCTGAAGCCGGGCGCGCAGGTTCATGGCGCCTTACCGGAGGTGTTCGAGAGGTGGTGCTGCGCTGCGGGCAGCGGCGGCTCTCTGCCAATTTTGCTCCTCGACCGGGCCCTGTCCAGCGCAGGAAGCTGACTATGCTTGACGGTTTCGCGCACCGTTGATGACCAGGTTCACGAACTGCAGCTTCGGGACAACGGCTCGCGACATCACAAACGGGTAAGAATGCCGAACGCGAAAGCAGGGGACTTCCATGGCGGGAGAGATCGGAGACATCTGGCGAGCGGTGCTGCAGCGCCTGGGGCGGACCTGGCAGCAGGTCTTCACGACTCACCTGGCCTACACGGCACTGAGTTTTGTGCTGCTGGCGCCGCTGGTGAGCCTGGTCGGCCGGCTGCTTCTCAAGCTCTCGGGGCGCACGGCGCTGGCGGACCAGGACATCGCCTATTTCCTGCTCAGCCCGCTGGGCATGACATCGTTGGTACTGATGGCTGGGCTGTTGATCGCCATCCTCGCCTTGGAATGTGCCTCATTGATGGCTATCGCTGCAGCCACGGCCCGAGGGCGCTACCTGGGCACGATCGGCGCCCTGCGTTTCGCTGCGGTGCGCGCCCCGGACATTCTGTCGTTCGCGGCACGGCTGGTGGTGCGGGTGCTGATTACTGTGCTGCCATTTTTGGCGGTGGCGGCGGCAGTGGCCTGGCTGCTGATCACAGACCATGACATCAACTATTACCTCGCAGAGCGTCCGCCTGCGTTCTGGTGGGCGGCGGCTGCGATCGTGCTGGTGCTGCTCGTGATGCTGGTGCTCCTGGTGCGTCGGCTGCTCGGCTGGACGCTGGCGTTCCCGCTGGTGGTGCTCGGCCGGATGCAGCCGGCGAGGTCCTTTCCGGAAAGCGGGCGGCTGACGGTGTCGCGGCGGGCCACCATGTTGGCCGCCTGCCTGGTTTGGGGCGCCGCGACGCTGGCCCTGGGCGTCGCGCTCATTGGCATCGTCGATCTGTGCGGTTCGTGGCTCGTGCCGCACTTTTCTGGCTCGGTGAAAGCATTGCTGCCGGTGCTGGGCCTGCTGATCGTCGTGTGGTCGGTGGGTAACCTGTTCGTGTCTGCCTTCAGCATCGGCAGTTTCGCCTATCTGTTGGAAGGGTTGTTCGAGCGCTACGGGCCCGGCCCGCAGGAGGCGATGTTCGAGGGCGAGCGCCTCAGCGAGAACGTCCTGGGCTGGCAGGTGACGCCTGCGCGGCTGGGAATCGTGCTGATCGGTGTGGCCGCCATCGCTGCGGGCGCCGGGGCATGGCTGCTCAATGGCATCCAGACCCAAGACAAGGTGAGCATCGTCGCCCACCGGGGGGCGGCGGGAAAGGCGCCGGAGAACACGCTGGCGGCGGTGCGCCAGGCCATAGAGGACGAAACGGACTGGGTGGAGATCGATGTCCAGGAGACTGCCGACGGGCGTGTCGTCGTGGTCCATGACAGCGATTTCATGAAGCTTTCTGGGGTGCCGCTGAAGATCTGGGAGGGGTCCTTCGAACAGGTGCGCGAGATCGACGTGGGCAGCTGGTTCGGCGCCGAGTTCGCCGATGAGCGGGTGCCGACGCTGAGAGAGGTGCTGGAGGCGGCCCGGGGCAGGGCGGGCGTGGTCATCGAGCTGAAGTACTACGGCCATGATCAGGAGCTGGAGCAACGGGTCGTGGATATCGTCGAGGACACCAACATGGTGTCAGAGGTGGCCGTGATGTCGCTCAAGTACGAGGGAATCCAGAAGATGCGTAAGTTGCGTCCCGACTGGTCCCTCGGCCTCCTGTCGGCGACTGCGGTCGGTGATCTCGCCGGACTGGACGCGGACTTCCTCGCCGTGAGCACGGGGATGGCCAAGCCCGGCTTCATCCGTCGGGCCCATGCCGCGGGCAAGCGGTTGTTCGTCTGGACTGTGAACGACCCGGTCGCCATATCGCGGATGATCTCCTTGGGTGTGGACGGCGTGATCACCGACGAGCCGGAGATGGCGCGTGAGGTGCTGGCGGACCGTGCCGAATTGGGTTCCGTGGAGCGACTGATGCTGCATGCCGCGGTGCTGTTCGATCGCCCCCTGCCGAAACGCACCTACAGGGACGGGTCGCCCTGACAGTCTCGATAGCTACGCCGCTGTCCGCGAGCGGCCAGTTCAAAAGCCCGGTTGAGAAGGCCGGTCGGCATCGTTTCGAATGGGGTGGCGGGTGCAGAGCCTCCAATGCACGGCTGCCGCCGAGCGGAATGCCGATCCTTGATGTTGCGCCAGAACGAGCCCCCGAAGCGCAGATGGCATTCGACCGGATCGGATGTGGCAGCGACTGGGTCAGGATTGCCGGGCGACCGGGATTGGGCATCGATCTTCACCTGCCTGCGTTCCGGCCCGCGGGCGCTGGACACGTACTTGTCATGCTGTGGTCATAGGATGCCTGAAGGAATACGACCTCCGTACCCGTGCCGGGCACAAGATACCGGTAGTGCAGGTGTTCGTATTGTGTGCTGCAACAGGCGGTGCATCCGCCCGGCGCAGTGATTGACGGGACCTTTTACAGTTTGGTGCTGGCGCGGCGCGTGAGTTGCGCTAAGCGATTGATTTTTCTTATGTGGTGCAAAAATTGCTTTGCCTTAGACCGCACTGGCCACTAAGCGGATGTGGAGAATGCCATGTCAAAAATCTTGAAAATGCCCTGGTACTCCCGCGGTAAGCCGTTGATAAAAAGAATGGATCGCTGGGTTTCTCTCAGGAACCCGCCATCAGAGGTCGGTCAGGAGTCGGATTGGCTCGGATGGGACGGCTGGGTGCGTACCGACAGTGGCCCCTTGGCCAGGGGCGATAACACAAACCCCAGATGAGTCGCCTGGCGCCGACTCGGTCGGCCTTTGCCAAGGCCTGACAATGAACCGCATTGGTTCCCGTGATTTCTGCTCAGTGGGGGGCGTGCTGGCGGGCGAGGTCTCGCTCGGAGCGGCCAAACGGCAGGCCTCACCCGATCGGGCAGCATGCGAGAGCATGCCTGATGTCGAGGAATGACTGGTCAATCGGGGAAAAGGGCGGGCTGAATCTCGCGTGTGGGCGCCTGCTGAAGGAATTGCAGGAAATCCGCCCTGACCACGGGCATGCTGAAATAGAATCCCTGGAATATCTGACATCCGCGCTGCTCAAGAAACTGCAGTTGTGCGGTCGTCTCGACACCCTCGGCAACGACTCCCAGGCCCATGTGCCGGGCCATTGAAATAATGGTGTCAACGATGATTTCGCCATTGCTGTCGGCGCCGATATCGTCAATGAAGTCATTGCTGATTTTCAGCTGGTCCAGCGGCAATTGCTTCAGGTAGCTCAATGATGAATAACCGGTTCCGAAATCATCGATAGCGATACGGATACCCATAGCTTTGAGCGCATTCATTTTTGCGATCGTATCGTCGATATTCTCGATGAGGATGCCCTCGGTCAGCTCGAGCATTACCACGGTCGGATCGGTATGGGTCGCAGTGAGCGTGTCCTGCACGCTGGCTACGAAATCCGGCTGACGGAACTGGGTGGGGCTGATATTCACCGCGATATGATCGACGCCGCATTCCATCGCGAACTCGCAGACCTCGCGCAGAATCCATGCGCCGATATCCAGTATCAAACCTGTTTCTTCCGCAATCGGAATGAATTCCGTAGGCATCACGATACCCCGCTCAGGGTGCAGCCAGCGAACCAGTGCCTCGGCACCGACCTGCTCGCCCGCCCCACTGACCTGGGGCTGGAAGTACACCTCGAATTCGTGATTCTGGATTGCGCCCCTCAGTTGCTTCTCCATTAACAGACGCTTGTCCGCGGCCCGCTGCATTTGCACGTTATAGAAAGCGATTCGATTGCGCCCGTCGGCCTTGGCCCGGTACATGGCGGTATCGGCCTGCTTGAGGATATCCCCGGCGGTGCTGCCCTTCTCGGGATAGATGGTGATGCCCAGGCTGGAACTGATAACGTGCTCGTATCCATCGAGCCGGTAGGGATCAGCGATGATCACCTGGAGCTTGCGGGCGACGTTGAAGGCCTGTGCCATCGCCTCAGTGCGCGAGGTGTTCCCACCAGTCAGCAGCACCACGAATTCGTCTCCCCCGAGCCGGGCCGCCATATCCTCCTTGCGCAGCACCGAGCCGAAGCGTCCGGCGAGCTGAACCAGTAACTCATCGCCTGTGGCATGCCCCATGGCGTCGTTGAGTGTCTTGAAGTTATCCAGGTCAAGGTATATCAGGCTGCCAAAGGTGCCATGGCGCAACGCTACGGCAAGCTCGTGTTTGATCGACTCGTGAAGCAGGCGGCGGTTGGCGAGGTTGGTCAGCGGATCGTAAAAAGCGAGTTGGCGAATCTGCTCTTCCGAACGGATACGTTCGGCGTTGGCCAGAACCTGCAAGAACTGGTCGGCAATTTCGCCCGAGAACCGGATTTCGTCGGCATGCCACTTGCGTTGGCCGCCGGTATGTTCCAGACATACCACCCCGCACATTTTACCGCCCACCCGAAACGGGCTGTCGAGTATCGAGCGGATGCCCAGTGAGCGCGCATAGTCCTCGAACTCGACCGTCCGGGGGTCGGTAAACAGATCGCTTACCGCAACCGATCGGTCGTTATTCAAGGCATCGATATAGATGGGATATTCCGCGAGCAAGAGCGCATGCCCCGGTTCATGCGTATTCGTATCCGTTCGGTACAGGTCGATCGCCTCGAGTACCCCCTTGTGCTCATCGACCAGCCAGATGCTGCAACGTGCCACCCCAATTACCCGGGCCGCGGTTTCATTGACGATCCGTGCCGCCTCCAGTACGTCACCGGCGAACAGTGAGCGATGCCATGAGAGCTCGATGATCGCTGCGTATTGTTGCTCGACGCGTTCTGTGCGTTGCTGCCGGAGTTGTCGTTCGTCTTCGCGCTGTTCGATCTCGTGGCGGAGTGCTTCGGTGCGTTCGACCACACGTTGCTCAAGCTCTTCGCGGGTGGCATTTAATTCACGCTGCACTTCCATCAGCTTCTGGCTGCGGCGGTTGAAACAGGATGCGAGTTGGCCCAATTCGCGCTGATCAGGGATCTTCAGCAGATGGCCCGCGGATTCGTCGGAATCTGCAAGGCGCTGCAATTGTTCGGACATGCCGGCGATGGGGTTAACCAGTACCCTGCGTACAAACACGAGGACAAGCAGCAATGACAAGATCATCACCGCAGCAATCGAAGTCATCAGATTGCGATAGATCAGATTGGTCGCGCTGACGGCCCTGCTGTAGGGCAGCGCAGTCACGATCTTCCAGTTGGTCTGCGGCATTTCGAACACTGCGGCAAAGGCTGGCTCATCGAGCAGCAAGTCATCTTCGAGAAACAGGCGGGTGGGCTCGTGCGTACCCGCCCATTGTGGTTGTTGTTTGTTCTTGATGATCGTGGCGATCAGGCGCGCTTCGCGTTCATCGATCTGGTAACTGTCCTGCGCGATGCTTTGCGCCAGGCCGTCATCCCATCTCCCTGTTTGCGAATCCCGCGCAACAGTCTGGTCAATCGTAATCTGCAGCGCCGATGCGAGCGGCTGGAATCGGCTCTGGGCTGCGGCAAACTCGGTGGCATGAAGAAACTCCTCGGTGCGATTGCCTTGCGCGTCTATCCCATAGCGCTTGCCCAGGCCCTCCCGGGGAAAAGACAGGAACTTGCCGTTACGGTCCACCGCGAAGGCATACCCACCGAAGGCCTGCGACACGTCCGCCAGGAATGCCTGCAGGCCTTCGAGTTTCAGGTCGATTGTCGATACGCCGTAGAACCTGCTGTCCCGATACATGGGCAAGGTCACCGTCACCATCGGCTGGTAGGAATAGGGGTCCATATAGGATTTGGACCAGAAGGCCTCGCCTTCTCGCAGGTATCTTGCCGGGACGTACCACTCTTCATGGTGGTATCCAGGGCCCTCCGGATTGTTGTAGTCGTCATAAAACTGCAGCTTACCTGCCTTGTCCCGCCCCCAAAAGAAACTGCGGCGCTCGACTGCCGGGTCGTAGCGGTAGGGTTCGGGCCAGATGCCGCCGCCCGCGATAAAGGCCTCGGTGCCCTCGTATTCGATCAGCTTTTCGATCAGATGCCGGTTCAGCTCATCATTTGCCGGCAGCTCTTCGCCCAAGTTCGCCATTGCAGCGGCCAATGATTCGGCCAACGCGATGCGACTGCCGAGCTCGGCAACGATGTTCCGGCCGGACATGATGACTTGTTCGTAGGCATGATTCGTCAGCAGTCGCTTACCGACCGTCGAAAAAACGCCGACGATCGCTGCAAGAACCAACAGGAAGGACGAGATGAAAACGAGTGGAATTCTGACCTGAAGGCTGTTCCAGAAGTTTTTCATGCTCGGCATAACGCTCTTTCATCACCGCGAGGTCCTGGCGATACAGAGCCGCTGATTTATTGTTTTTATTGGCGGCAAGCGCCTTCAGAAGACATCGCACCCGGGGCGAGTCTATCAGTTCATGTCGTCACCCGTGCAAGACCGGACTGGCAGTAAGGCGCGTCGTTCTGTCGTGACAGGTCGAACGGCTGCGCAGTGACTCTCCCGAACGCTTTACCCGCCGGGCGCGGGGCAATGCAACGTTGGCGAACTGGGCGGATCCGCCGGTGGCATACCCGTCCCCAGGTTGGGGCGGTACCACGCTGGATGGCCTCGCGCTGCCGGTGGGTGAGGGCGGCGTCGGCCATTCGCAACTTTGCAGGGGGCTGCTGCTGATTCACCCGCGAGCGGGTCGGGCAGCGTGCGCAGGCGGAACGATACCGATCAATCAGCCACACGGTCATTGGGCGGTGGCACCCACGCCAATCGTCGGTTCCGACGCTGACGGGGGTTCACCGGACGCCTGAGTGAAAAGATCGGTGGAAGCGTCTATCATTGCGGGGTCACCGCCGGGCCTGGTTTTCGAGCTCTCAGCATCTTAATTTTCAGGAGAACAGCATGACCGATACTTCGAAGGATGACGGCGTCGTCTACGCGTTGCTCGAAAGGTTCGAGAAGTTCCGGCTGCCCCGCGCGCTCGATATCAAAGAGAGAGTGGACCGTGGTGAAAAGCTCACTGATAACGACATCGAGTTTCTCGAGCGCGTGATGCAGGATGCCGAAGAGGTCCGGCGCCTTGTCGAAAAGCGACCTGATATGCATGCGCTGTATGGGCGTGCGGTGGATCTGCATCATGAGATCACAAAAAAGGCGCTGGAGAACGAGCAGAAGTCATAGTCTTTCCAACCAGATTCGCTGGCGACAACGTTTGCCGTTGCGTGCGCTCGGTTGATTGCTGTTCGAGTCGCGTAAGCCGCGTTACCCGCGGTCAGGGCGTTTGGCTCACAGGTACTTCTCGATCGGCAGCAGTCTGATCAACGCGGACTTGAAGCGCCGCCACAGCCCCGTTTCCGGCTCGTGTGTCCAGGTTTCGCCCCCGGGGGAAGACCAGATCAAGTCCCCGGCCCCATCCTCGTGAAGCTGCCAGCTGTTTGCCGGTGCCATCGCCGCCGCTATGTCCTGCGCCACCCGCTGCGCCAGCTCGCGGCTGTGGATAACCAACACCGTCTCGCCATTGAGATAGATCGAGCGCAGGTTGACGTTGAACGACCCGACATAGATTGTCTTGCGATCGAACACTGCGGATTTGGCATGCAGGCTGAGGGCTCCTTTGTCGCAATAGTCGGTGGCCGCGATCCAGTCCACGCAGGCCGCAGCGTCGGGTTTGAGCTCGAAAAGATTCAGTCCTGCGGCCAGCATGGCCGGACGGCGCCGTGCATAGCCGGCATGATTGGCGGTCAGATCGTTTGAGGCCAGCGAATTGGTCACCGCGTCGACGCGAACACCGCGCGCCCGGAGTTGCTCCAGCAGATGCAATTGAGAATCGCCCAGGATCAGGTAGGCTGATTCGATCAACAATTCGAAATCGGTCTGCTCCACGATCCGCTGCAATGTCCTTGCAGTTCGCTGCGGCTGATCCGTGTCCGCCGTCATTTCCTGCGCGGGCGGATCGAACACCAGCTCGGCCGGGGCCCAGACAGCCCGTTCCATTTCCCTCTGCAGAGTTGCGTGCGCAGCCACGGCGTCCTCTACGGGTGCCTGGGGGAACCCGGTCGTATCCGCCGCGGCGGCACGTGTTGCCTCGAATCTCGCTATGGTCGCCGCGTCGCCTTCGCGGCCGTGCGAGAGTAGATTGATTGGATAGCTCCATGCGCTATTCCAATAGGCGTCGAAGTTGCTAGCCATCGCCTGCACCACTGGTCCCTGCGCGAGTACGTCCCGATCCAGGAAGTTCATCTCAGGGTGCAGATCGAAGTATTCGTCGCCTATGTTGCGCCCACCGACGATGCCCATGGCTGCGTCTACGACGAAGGTCTTGTTGTGCATGCGTCGGTTCAGGCGCCGGAACTCGGAGGCAAACGCCAGTATTTTGCCAACCTTCGTGCGTGCGGCGGACGGATTGAAAATGCGTATCTCGATGTTTGGGTGCCGGTCCAGTAGCCCGAGCATCGCGTCCCGATTGCCGACGTTGATGTCATCGAGCAGCAGGCGCACGCGGACGCCGCGATCGGCGGCCAGCATCAGGCGGTGTGCCAGATAGCGCCCCGACCTGTCACCGTTCCAGATGTAATACTGGGCATCGATGCTCCGTTCGGCCGCCTCTATCAGGGCGGCCCGTTGCAGGAAGGCCTGATAACCGCGATCCAGAATGAGCAAGCCGGACTGCCCGCTGTGGCGTTGCGCCTCGGCGAGCGCGCGCTGTCCCAGGGTCGTGGTCTCGGGGTCGTTGAACGCGGGCTCGTTGCGACGGTCCGTCTGCGGTGGCATCGCACCACAACCAGACAGGAAGAGCACGATCAGGATCGCCGGTATGGCGCCGGTTCGGGGGAAGTTGCGTCTCATGGTCACTCGACGGCCGATTTCGGCCGCCCTCTCGACTGCCGACCACATGGCCCAGGTTTCAGTTTCGGCGCGGAGAGATTGAAACATGGCGACAACAATACAGGACAAGGGCATCGCACCGAGATTGACAGAAGCGATGCCAAGTGCAGGAATCCGACATTGCCATGCCCCAAGGGTGGGCGACCGGTGGCCTTGCTTGGGTACCTTTGTGCGTTGCCGGGCAGGGCGCGATCATGCCAGGCTTGATGAAACCTGCTCGAATCCAGGCTGGCTCTTGCAGTTTAGCATATTGCTGCCGCTGCAGGCGGGGCTTTGGCGTTGGCCGCTGATACACGGTCCGCCATTCCAATGTGGACCCGTTCTGCCAAGTGCAACCATTGGACCTCGGGTGTCCGATGGAGGAAGATGAAGTCAAGAATCCCAGCGAATTCGAGGACCGGTTGCATGCAGTGGAAATCCGTCATTGTCTGCGGCCTGTCGGTCGCCTTGTTGCTTGGCGGCTGTGCCGAGCAAGAGCCGCCACAGACCGAGGCCGTCGCCCGACCAGTGAAAACGATGATGATCGCCGGCGCCGACGCAACTGGAGTACGCTCGTTTCCCGCCCGCATCGCAGCGGCGGCACGGGCGGATCTGGCATTTCGTGTGCCGGGTACCGTGCAGGAGCTGCCGATCAAGGAAGGGGACCCGGTGAAGGAGGGCGATCTGATCGCACGCCTGGATCCTACGGACTACCAGATCGTGGTCAATGACCGTCAGGCGACGTTCGACAAGGCACAGAAGAACTACGGCCGAGGTAAGGAACTCGTCTCCTCGGGCGCCATTTCCGGCTCGGATTTCGACCGCTTGGAGGCGGAGTTCAAGAATGCCAGGGCGGCCCTCAGCACCGCCAGCCAGGACCTGGCCTATACCGAGCTCAAGGCCCCGTTCGAGGGCATGATCGCATCGCGCCTGGTTGACCGATTTGAGGAGATACAGGCCAAACAGCCCATTGTCGTGATACAGAATGTCGAGATGCTCGAGGTCAAGTTCGACGTCCCCGAATCGATCATTCGGGGTATCCGCGGGCGCGGCGTCACGCAAAGCGAGGCAGCGCGCGATCGGGTAAAGGTGTTCGCCACTTTCCAGGATCAGCCCGGTCGCGTGTATCCGCTGACGTACAAAGAGGTTTCGACCAAGGCCGACGCCAAGACCCAGACATTCGAGGCGACCTACCTGATGAAGCAGTGGGAGGATGGTACGGTCCTGCCCGGCATGACGGCCAGCGTCACTGTGGATCTCGCAGGTTACGTCGACAGCGCAATAGCCTTCACCGTGCCGGTCAGTGCGGTGGTCGGAGACTTCAAGCTCGACCCGCAGGTCTGGACCGTCGACGAGGCCAGTATGACGATATCCCCTCAGCCGGTGAAGGTCGGTCGCCTGGTGGGTGACAGCATCGAGGTGCTCGAAGGACTGGAACCCGGCGCCCGGGTGGTGACCGCCGGTACCGCGTTTCTGGTCGAGGGCATGCCGGTCGTTCTGATGCCCGATCTGGAACAGGCCCTGCCGCGTCCCGAAGATCTGAAATACCAACAATGAGCAGGACTCCGGGGCAGCGATCAGGGGTCGTAGTATGAATATCGGTGAATACTCGGTCGAGCGGCCGGTAATCTCCTGGTTGATCGTGATCATCCTGGTGTTCGGCGGCATCTGGGCCTTTGACAACATGGGTAAGCTGGAAGACCCGGCCTTCACCATCAAGCTTGCCAAGATCATCACGCTGTACCCGGGCGCGTCGGCGCAACAGGTTCAGGATGAGGTGACCTACCATATCGAGGATGCCCTGCAGCGGATGGGGCAGGTCAAGCACATCAAGATGAGTATCTCGCGTCCTGGCATGTCCGACATCCAGATCGAGTTCAAGGACCAGTACCGAGCCGAGGACTTTCCGGGCATCTACGATGAACTGAGGCGCAAGATCGCGGACATGAAGTCTAAGCTGCCGCCAGGCGCCCAGGACCCTGTGATCATCGACGAATTCGGCGATGTGTACGGCATCTATGTCGCGCTGACCGGCCAGGGATACAGTTGGCGCGACCTGTGGGATTTCGCCGACCGCCTCAAGCGCGAACTGGTACTGGTGCATGGGGTGCGCAAGGTCATCATCGGTGGCGAACAGCGGGAGGTGGTGTATGCCGATATCTCACGGTCCCGTCTCGGTGAACTGGGCATATCCCCGGCCCACATCGCCGATATCCTGAAGTCCCAGAACGTGGTTGTGGATGCCGGTGAGGTCAGTGTCGGCCCGGAGTACCTGCGCGTCAGCCCGACCGGTGAGTTCGCCTCGGTGGTGGAGATCGGCAATGTGCTGATCGGGTCGGATGAGAAAAAGCTCATCTACCTGAAGGACATCGCCGATATCGTGCGTGCCTACGAAGACGTCCCGAGCAAGATGTACTACGTCAATGGCCGCCCGGCGCTGACCCTGGGGATATCGATGCAGGCCGGTGAGAACGTCGTCGCCGTCGGGGAGCGTCTATCCCGGCGTATGGACGAACTCAGGGGCGTGATCCCCGTCGGTATGGAACTGACCCAGATCTACAATCAGCCGATCGAGGTCGACAAGTCGGTGCGTGGCTTTGTGGTCAGCGTCGGGCAGGCGGTCGCCATCGTGATCATCGTGCTGTTGCTGTTCATGGGCATAAGGGTCGGTCTGATCATCGGTGCGGTGCTGTTGATCACGGTGGCCGGCACGCTGTTGATCATGCACCTCAACGGTATCGAATTACAGCGCATCTCACTTGGTGCGCTGGTCATTGCCCTCGGTATGCTGGTGGACAATGCCATTGTGATTGCCGAGGGTATCCTGGTGCGCATGCAGGGCGGTATGCGTGCCGCACAGGCGGCCGGCGAGACCGTCGGCAAGACGATATGGGCTCTGCTGGGTGGCACCATCATCGGCATCCTGGCCTTCTCGGCCATCGGCCTGTCACCCGACAGTACCGGTGAGTTTGCCGGGTCGCTGTTTTACGTCATTCTGTACTCGCTGCTGCTGTCCTGGGTGACGGCCATCAGTACCACCCCACTGTTGTGTTCGCTTCTGTTGAAACCAGGCGAGGGTGGCGACGGAGCGCAGCGGGATCCCTACGGCGGCGTCGTATTCACGGTCTTTCGCAGCCTGCTCGCGTTGGCGATCCGCAGGCGTGTAGTCACGGTGATGCTGGTCGTGGCGCTGTTCGTGGTGGCACTGGTAGGCTTCGGCAGCGTCAAACGGGCCTTCTTCCCCGAGTCGAATACGCCGCTGTTCTTCGTCGACGTATGGGAGATCGAGGGGAGTGATATTCGTTCGACACGCGAAGATGCGCTGCGGGTCAGCGAGTTTCTGCGAGGTCTGGAAGGTGTCGAGCAGACGACCACGGTGATCGGCGGACCGCACGAGCGTTTCACGCTGGTCTACGACCCACGTGAGATCTCCTCCGCGTACGCCCAGATCATCGTGAAGACCGATGGTCGGGAGCGGATCGCCGAGGTCTGGGACAAGGTCGGCGAGTATATGCGGACGGAGATGCCCTGGACCGACCCGATCATCAAGTCGCTGCGTATCGGCCCCGGGCGCGACTCCAAGATCGAGGCCCGTTTTCATGGCCCCGATCCGGCGGTACTGCGGAAGCTCTCGCGGGAAGCGCAGGCCATCATGCGTGCCGATGCGGAGGCAAAGGACGTGCGGGACGACTGGCGCCAGCCGGTCAAGCTGGTCCGGCCGATTTTCAACGAGCAGGTGGGCAGGCAACTCGGCATTACGCGAGAGAACCTGGCGGGCGCACTGCGCTATGCCTTCGAAGGGACGCAGGTCGGCCGCTACCGAGACGGTATCCGCGTGCTGCCGATCCTGATGCGCGCACCCGAGGACGAACGCGCCGACGTCGGCAATCTGCAAGATGTCACGATCTGGAGCCCGGTACTGAACGGTACGGTGCCGGCGGCGCAGGTGATCAGCGGTTTCGAGACGGTGTTCGAAAATACCGTGCTGCGCTCGCGTGATCGCATTCGTACCATCATCGCCTCGTGCAATCCGACCGGCGAATTGGCGACGCCTCTGTTCAGCCGGATCAAGCCGCAGATCGAGGCAATGCAACTGCCCGCCGGCTACAGCTTGTCCTGGGGTGGTGAATACGAGGACTCAAAAAAGGCCCAGTCGGGACTCGGTCGATCGCTGCCGGTCGGTTTCCTGTTCATGATCCTCACCAGCATCCTGTTGTTTGGGAAGATTCGTCAGCCGCTGATCATCTGGCTCACGGTGCCGCTGGCGATCGTCGGCATTACCGCCGGCCTGTTGGGGGCGAACGGCGCCTTCGACTTCATGTCGCTGCTCGGCGCGTTGTCCTTGATCGGCCTGTTGATCAAGAATGCCATCGTGCTGATCGACGAGATCGATCAGCAGATCGAGGAGGGCAAGGAGGGCTTTGCCGCGATTCTCGATGCCACCGTCAGTCGCTTGCGCCCGGTGGTGCTGGCGGCGGCCACCACGATACTCGGGTTGATACCCCTGCTCAGGGACGTGTTTTTCGTCAACATGTCGATCACGATCATGGCGGGGCTGGGCTTTGCGACTGTGCTTACGCTGGTGTTCGTACCCACCCTGTACTCGATCATGTTCAAGATAAGGCCGGGCTGAACATCCTCCTGCTGCGTTTCATCGCGCACGCACTGCCGAATATCCTTCCCATGAAGACGGCCAGGATACCTGGGCTATGATGTTTCCAGCGATCAGAACGATCGCGATGTCGTTCCTTTGAGCCGGAACGCGAAACCTGAGGGAGTCAGTCACCATGCTAGTCACCTTTTCCTGTCCCGCTTATGCGGACATCACCATGTTCGGTAATGTGGCAGTCCACCTGATCAAATTGATGGGACACACTGGAACAGTGCCGAGCGCCATCCTTGCGGCAGATGTCCCGGCGGCATTGGAAAGCCTGGAGGCAGCGGTCGAGTCGCAAGGGCATTTGCCGGAGCCGGCGGAAACCGTCGGCGATGAGGATCGCGACGGGGAAGCTGCAGTCAGTCTCGCGCACCGTGCCTTGCCCTTGATCGAACTGCTCCGGGCCGCGGCCAAGGCGGAGTGCAACGTGATGTGGGACAGCAACACCTGAACGACCCTTCGCCAATGGCGGTCAGTATTGCCGCGAGCCCCGAGCAATAATCTGCGCGACACGGGGCCAAACCCTGTGTTGAGCGGTCGTCGCAGATCCCGCGGCCATCCTGCCAACATCGGTCCACTTACTGTGCAAACGAGGGTCAATCATGGCACTCACTTGGCGAACCAGCCGGCATATTCGACGCTATCGCGTGTTGGGTTCGAAGGTGTCTGCCGTATCCCTTCGACGGCCTGGCTTCCGGGGAAGGATAAAAGGCGTCGCGCCAAAGATTGTGCTCAGTCGATCCAGAATCCCCGAAAGTACTCCTGTCCCAATTCGTTCAGTACATAGTAACGGTCCGGGCTGCTCGCATTGGCAACCCTGCAGGCCCCGATGGCAGCCTGTGATTGCCGGAAGTGCCCGACGAGGCTTTGGCGATACGATGACATCGGCCCCGAGACCGTATGGTACAGCGTGAATTTCGCCGATCTCATCAGGCGATACATCGGAAACTCCCTATCCTTGTGGGACCGTTGGAGTCCTGCTCCATGGGGCGGCGGATCGATAGACATCGCTTACAACATGCCGTCAGGGTTTCTTTACGATCAGCGGGACGTGATCCCCGGCGTGCTTTTTCGCCTGCTTGGCCGCCTTCTTTTCTTTGGCGGTATGCTGGGGCTGCTTTTTCGATTCCTTGTTGGATCGTTCGTGTCTGGACATATCGATTACCTCTTGGGTGACTTTGAAACAACCTACCTCAGCCGACAGCGCCGGCCTTGGATTGCGCTGGCTGGCGTTGCGAGGCGCACCATTCGGCATTCGATCCAGCCGGGCACTCGTGCTGCGGCCCCCGCATTGCCTGGCCGCTGGCGGGGAACGGCCCAATAGCGCTCGGTGCCCAAGGCCGCGGGCCTGTCAGGGCTTGGGCGCTTGTGGTCGGCGGCCTCGTCGCGAAGCCATGCGCAGCGCTCCACGCGGGCTTTCCCTGCGCCCTGTCTGCCTCCGAGGGTTTGGGGGAGGCGGTTGGAGATCACGCGACTGGCTTTATCGGCTTGGTTAAGCTACGCCGTCTGGGCTGGAAGGCAAGGGGAATTTCTGCCCGGGGGAGCGCAAATGCTCGAGTAAGAGCTGTTGCGTCCAACGGCATCGGCCCTTGGTCAATTGCTGGAGCGAGCAGCGACGGCGATCATGATACCGCCGGCTTGGCTCAGCTTCGGGTCGTGGGGCTGCCGGGACCCGGCTGGAAGCTTGCCGTGGATGCGTCTGTGTCCGGCAGATCGCGGGTCCCGATTCGCTGCGCGATGAGCCAGCACAGGGCGGCCCAGGCGGCCCCGATGGCCCATCCGGCCAGGACGTCCGTAGGCCAGTGCACACCCAGGTAGACGCGGCTGATGCCGACCAGCACGGTGGCAAGCACCGCGCACGCGAGGAGATACAGGCGCACCATCCGTCGCCGGTGCAGCAGCGCGAGCATGGCGCCACCGGTGAGATAGACGATTGCCGAGAGCATGGAATGCCCGCTTGGAAAACTGGACGTGTAAACCATCGACCCATGCGACACCAGATCGGGCCTCGGTCGGTGAAACCCGGCCTTCAGCGCCAAACTGACCAGCAGGCCGCCGACGATGGCGATAATCAGATGCAGGGCTGCACGTCGCATCCCCATCAGCCACAGATAACCCAGGGTGGCTATGCTCAGCAAGCCGAGCACGCCGGTCCCACCGAGGCCGGTGAAATCCCGAAAGGCCTCCTGCAGCCAGGCGGGCCCTATGGGCTGGTCGGGATTTCCTTGCATCCGCATGGCCATGAGGATGCGTTCGTCCAGGTGCACGGTGTCGCCTTCCATGACCTCATCGGCGATGCCGAGAAAGCTCAGGGTGCCAATCAGCAGGATGGCGGCCGCGGTCCAGGTGAAGCGTCGCATCACCTGGCTGCGGTTGCCGTGGCGGTGTGTTACGGATTTTGAACTCATGGTGATCATTCCTCACGACGTACGACGGGCCGCTGGCGGACCGGCATAGAGACAGGGTCAGCGCCCTCAGCCAGGGGCATGGTCGCCGTTCTCGGGCCACGGACCGGGTCCTGCCAGGTGCCTTGGCTCGTTGCGATTGGGCCGGCAGCTTAGTGGGATCAGCGCGCCGATTGTCGGACACCGATCCAACGGCCCCCCAGCAAATCCGGACTGCCGGCGACTTGATGCGAAACTATACAAGACTCCAAACCCGAGCACGCCTTCGAGATGCGGGACAGACAATCAGGGCGAGCGTGGCAGCGGGAGGGGCGAACTGTTCGTCGGCGACTGCCGGCGCCATGAACCCTGAAAATCCGCGCACCGGGCCTTGCTTGTCCGTCGGTCGCTGAGGATCATGGGAACTTCAGGCCACGAACCCGGGGCCGCGATGGTTGGCGGGGATATTGCGATGCCCGGCGGCTTGGGCCTGTAATATTGCAAACCGGCGAGACGGACTGCGATTTGTGATCAGGTTTCGTCGAGGTCGATCGTACTGGATGAAGAGAAGGATCATGAGCGATAGGCGCCCAACCGCGGGGGCTAGGCGGCGAATCCTCGTTGCATGGGTTTTTGGCCTGGTGGCGTCGTTCGCACACGCCGTCGATTGGGCCGCTGCGCCGGGCTTCACCCGGGTCGCGCCCGACGAATGGCATGTGGTGTTCGAGGTCGATGAGTACACCGACGTCGAGGTGGCGATCGTGAACCCGGCGACCTCGGAGGTCGTCCGGCACCTTGCGGCCGGGCTGCTGGGTGCCAACCCACCGCCACCGCTGAGAGCGAATTCGCTGGCCCAGGACCTGGTCTGGGATGGTCGGGACGACTATGGCCTGGTGGTCGCGGACAAGGCCGATCTTGCCGCGCGTGTGCGGGCCGGGACCAGCGTTGCGATGGACCAGATCGTCGGGGGCGATCCCTACGGCTGGTTTTCCTACGAGAACGGCGAGAACGATCACTATGCCTGGGGCATGACCCAGGCGATCGATGCGAAGCCGGACGGCAATGTCTTCATCTATGCCAATTCCGGCCCATTGGGCTCACCGATGATTCGCCAGTACGATGCGACCGGGCACTACATCAAGACCGTATTCCCGTTTCCGGCCGGTCATGAGATTGCGGATGTGGAAGGGTGGGGGATCCGTGTCAAGGCCGATGGCAGCTATGCGCCGGCGTTCTCTGATTTCACTTGGCAGCCGACGATCAGCGACTCTTACGTGGTCCATCCACACCGTACCCACATTGGCACACTTGTCGCCGATCCGCACGACAGCGGCAGCTTGACGGTCATGACGACACAGCCACGGGGCGAGGGGCCACTGTTCCTGCAGACATTCCACACCGACGGCAGCATTCCCGCGGTTTCCAAGCTTGGCCGGCTGATCAACTCGCCCGCACTGCCCAAGAAAAATGCCTGGATTGGCGGCACCTTCTACACCGCCCACAGTCATGACGGCAAATACCTGTACCTGAGTTCGCTCTACGATGTGGCCGCTTATGACGATCCCGGCAATTTCTATCATGAAGGGCAGGTCTTCAAGGTCGACAGGGCGAGCGGCACGGCAAGCTCCTTCTACGACCAGGGGGCCACGGTAAAGAAATCGGCCGGGGTAAACCGAAAGCGGGGATTTTCCCAGTTGCATGGCCTGGCTGTCGACCACCAGGGCAATGTCTTCGTCTGCGACCGCATGCATGGGCAGATCGTGGTGCTTTCGTCGACCGGTGTCGTGCTGCGGACGATCCCGGTCGACTTCCCCGACAATGTGGCCGTCAGCGCAGCAGGGGTGCTGTATGTCACGACGCGGCAGACCCAGGCGGTCAAGGGAGAGGTACTGCTGCACAAGTTCGATGACTGGACCCAGGCCTCTGCCCCGTCGGATACCGTGCAGATCGCCCGAATCACCAATGCCCCCGACAGCACGGATGTGCAACTTGCCGGGAATGGCAGCGACCTGCGCATCTGGGTCAGCTACCCGTCGGCGCCGGTGAAGATCTTCAGCGACGGGCCGGGT
>Ga0316190_10000550_pt1 | contig 26122 bp, 32 predicted proteins | sample Eddworburrow2_MG_FD_204929 | JGI IMG/M metagenome (GOLD analysis project Ga0316190, IMG submission 204929) | Coastal sediment microbial communities from Maine, United States - Eddy worm burrow 2 | ecosystem: Environmental > Aquatic > Marine > Coastal > Sediment | place: USA: Maine | collected... | reverse complement strand
TTGTACTGTTTCAAAGCCTGCTGGCCCAGGGTTACGCTATCGACAGCGCCCGAAACATCACCCTGTTACTCATGGTCCTGTTTGAAAATGTCCATGTCTTTAACAGCCGCTCGGAAATACGCTCGGTGTTCAATCACAATCCCTTGCGCAACCCCATATTATTATTTGGCACTCTCACTGCTCAGGTCATCCATATCGCAGCGATGTATACACCCTGGCTCAATCTGGTATTGCGTATTCAGCCCGTAACCCTGCCACAATGGCTGGAATTACTGGGCCTGGCCCTGACGGTGCTGGCAGCCATGGAACTGCACAAGATATTGCGCAAGTGGCTGGGTAAAAATTTTTCGCGGGCTGTTTAGCTGCCGGGTAGCTGCTGGCGTAAGCAATCCTTCAACGTCCGGCTCATTTCTTCGGGCAAACCCATGTTGTCGAACAATTGCGCCAGCAGCGGCTCAAGACCATATACAGGCTGCTGGTAACGTTGTACAAAACGGGCCTCCAGTGATTGCAGTAATAGCCGTGATTCGGCCTCAGTATATTGCGTGTTATTGACTACCCAGGAAAGATACAGCTCCGGATTATATGGCAGGCGCTGGAAACGTTTGATATACACATCCGTCACGGCCTTGAGAAAATGGGCCGCCTGTTTCTGCGTGGTGTTTTTGTCATTCAACCATACCTGTGTAGCCGCAAGCGAAACATCCGGGGCTGGTTGTAATGGCTGCGCCCTGCCCTCTGAGTCGGCGGCTGTCTTTTTAACCGGTGACTGAATCGCTGATAACATACGCCAGTATTCACTGAAACCACGGTGCTGACCACCCTGACCAAACTGTTTTTGCACTACATTACCCAGGACCTTGAAACAGCGACTGGCATGGCTATTCGGCTGATGCAACAACACCGGCCGTTGTTCACTAACAGCCGTCTTGAGGTTACGGTCATCACCGATATAACCCAGATAACGGACCCCCGTCTTGAGGTATTTTTTTACAGCTCCCTGAAAGCGGGCAAACACCTTCCAGCTATCGGTGTAATCTGCAGCCTGACTCACCACGGCATACAATGGCCGTTTACAACCCTGACGCTGCAAGACCCGGATCAAGGCGAAGGTATCGGTTAGTGAAGTCGGCTCCGGTGTAATAACGAGCAATACATATTGCGCCGAACGGACAAAATCAATGACCTCACGTCCAATACCCGCAGCCGTATCGATAATCAGATAATCAAAACGATCCTCCAGAAGCGCCAATGCCGAAATCAGGCGCTGTCTTTGCAGATCATTGAGGTTGGCGCACTCCGAGATGCCGGAGGCCGAGGGCACGATACTGATACCCTGCGGCCCTTCGATGAGAATATCATCCATCGACTTTTCACCGCTCAGTAAATGCGCGATGGTATATTGTGCCGATAAGCCCATAACAATATTGATATTGGCAAGACTGGTATCGGCGTCAAAAATACACACCCTGGCCCCCTGCTGTGCCAGGGCAATGGCCAGATTACTCGAGACATTAGTCTTGCCCACACCACCCTTGCCACTGGTCACGGCAATGATTTTTGTCAGTCGCTTGACGCCCTCCGCGCCCGGAACGTCAGTTTTTTGTTGTACCTCATGTAGCGGAGCAATGTTTTCCATAACCGGCCTTTTGTTAATTAAGTGCTTATAACCATTTACCCGGCTAAAAAAAGGGGCATAGCCATCATCCCGCCGTTACATGGCGACCCAAAAAACGATGTAAACGCTACACCCTGGCTTTCTTCTCGCCGGACTGATTGCTGTATCGAGACACCTTGCTTTTTTAACTAGAATATCTGCAATGACTATGCCAAAAAAGGGATTGGTTGATTTTACAGTGGTAACAACAAGGGAATGCGAGAAAATAGCTGGCAACGGCGCCAGCGGTATTATTCCGCCAACCAAAGCAGGGGCTCAATTTTTTGAGCAACTGATACAACAAGACAGTGATACAAAAATATTGAGTAACTTCTCCACCGACATAAAGGAGGGCCTTGGCCAAATGATGGCCAGAAGAGGAATGATAATGATGATCACTGATCAAGACAGCGCAGATAATAGTGAGCAAACACCTGTCACCCTGGGCCTTCTACATTAACCCTATTGAACGATTAGGCGCCGAATATACGGCTATCGACGGCACAGGTATCGGCCTTTCAATATCAAAACGTTTAACTGAACTTATGGGCGGCACGATCGGAGTCGAAAGTAAAACTGGTCACGGCTCAACCTTCCGGATTGAGTTACCGACGACATTTACAGTAACAAAGGAGACGGCTGCTTCAGAGCATATATCAACACCTGCTGCGCAAGAATGTAGCGCCTTTGTTCTTTATATTGAGAATACGGCCTCTAATATAAAATTAGTTGAAGCTATAATCGAAAAATCCATGCCTGGAATAACCCTGATGACAGCCAAGGATGGCGGGGATGGCCTAAGTAAGGCACAACAATATCGACCCGATATTATTTTCCTCGACATTAAACTGCCCGACATGGATGGTTGTTCGGTTCTGAAGCAACTCAAGAGAAACCCGGCAACACTTGAAATTCCGGTCCTAGCCTTGTCGGCCAACGCTATGCAATACGACATTGAACGTGGACTTGCCGCTGGCTTCAAGAAATATCTTACCAAACCTGTACAGGCAGAAGCCCTGGTCCGGGCAATCCTCAATCATACTCCCTCACGAAGGGACAAATCAGCCTGAAATACAGAAACTAAAATCACGACCTGCCTTATAGAACATTAGATATTAGCCCGGATCATTCAATTATTTAAGCGCGTGCTTATCAATATTTTCCATTATATATTTTTCTCTCTGATACACCAGCACCGAACCAATACAAAGAGCGCCAAGCACAAAAAGAATTGCAGAATACGCATGCAACATATCCGGGGTAGACTCATGCTTAAATATAATTATAAGTAGCTCACGAATTATAAACACAATAGCCGCATCAACTATAAATGTGAGCCTAAGCCTATGCGAATCAAAATATTCTACGAGAGAACGAGAAAGCTCGACGAGCACATAAAGAGTTAATACATCGGTAATAACATCTATATAATGTCCTGTGACTCCCTTGAATTGAAGCAACTCCCAAATCGCCACAAAAAGCTGGGCAACCCTATAGCAATACCAAGAACCATAAAAAGCAGAATAACGCCAAATACAATACACACAACCTTATCAAAAATTAATCTAATTTTATCATTCGTCACATATTGCCCTTGTTTGCCTAACAGCCACAATGAGTGGCACATACCGAATCGCAGCGCAGCATCCCAACAGGCAATCTATCAAGGCGTAAAACCATCATAATAACTGGGCTTCACCATCTCGACCACAACAGTAAATATATACAAACCTATACCAGCTATTGCTACAAAAAAACCATATTGTGGATCACCTAATTCGCCAACTACCCAAATAAGATACCCGCTATATATACATAACAAGACTTCAACCATTGATATAACTCTTATTTGTATTATTGTGTTAATTCGCCTTCTGAAGAACAAAACCGGTATAGGCCAAAAAAATGCCAATGGGAACAGCCAGCTTCCCATGTCATTTAAGTCAACATAACTATAACCATAGTTAGTTACCTTTTCCCTCGCCGCATGTGTCACATCAGGGTTTGCAGCAATTTGGCAGGTTGAAAGCGGAAGAACAAATGAAACAACAATGAGTACGCCCCCGATGCCTCTCAACATGCGGAAATACATGCCACCCCTCATTTTATGTGCACTCTCCAGCCCTCTCGATTATCATTTGCAGACACATTACCTTTTCTTACCCTTCATGGCTTCCTTAATCATCTTCCCGAAACGCTTGTCCCTGTTTCTTTTTTCCAGATACGACATCTGATTGAAGTCTGACTCCCTCTTCATCTTCAGATAGTTCTGATAGCGCTGCTCAGACAGCTCGCCAGCCGTGATAGCTGATAATATCGCACAGCCTTTTTCATTGGTATGAGAGCAATTACTGAACCTGCATCCCTGAGAGATTTCATAAATTTCCGAAAATGTTTCATCTAAACCATCATCTACTGAAATACCGCCAAGCTCTCTCATCCCCGGAGTATCTATTATCATCGCCCCACCTTCCAAACGCACCAATTGACGGCTTGTTGTAGTATGCCGACCCTTGCTCTGTATCTTGCTCACAGACTTCGTTGCAAATTCCTCACTACCTATTATGCTGTTAAGCAAGGTGGTCTTCCCAACACCAGACGAACCTAATAAGCAATAAGTCAACCCGGGCTTTAACAGGCTAACAATTGAATTGATATTTTCGTGATTCAAATTACTAAATTCCAGTACAGTGGTACGGGGAGAGATATCGAGCACCTTTACCTTAATCTCCTCGATCTCTCCTGCGGGCATAAGATCACACTTACTCAACAAAATAACAGGCTCTATCCCACTCTCATTGACCATTACCAAATAGCGCTCCAATCGCCGAAGATTAAAATTCTCATTTAAAGATTGCATAATGAGGGCAACATCAATATTTGCAGCAACCAGCTGATAGTCTACTTTTCTGCCGGGAGTTTTTCGTTGTAGCAGCGTCTTCCTGGGAAATACACCATATATAATTGCGTGAGTATCATCATCGTAAACATCCGCATACACCCAATCACCCGTTGTAGGAAAATCAAGAGCAGACTCAGCACTGTAAAGAAGATTCCCCGATAACTCGGCAAATATCTCTCCTTCTCCCGCTGAAAGAGTGTAACTATCTTTATGCACGGAAACTATACGAGCAACACCATGAGAAGATAGCTTTTCATCATCCGCCCGACTCTTAAACCACTCGCTATAACCGATACTTTCAAGATCACTCATAATTCAGCTTATGCTTTTGTGCGCCTAACAGATGATCCATGAAGTACGGATCCGTGAAAGGGATTACTCTGCAGGCACGTGGTTCTGACATAACTTTGTATGTCCTCCCGGAAAAGATGCCACCGTCAAATGTATAACCCCAGCCTGGGGACGCCTGATTACAGCAATTGACCAACCCTGAGCTCTAACTTATTACACTCGCCTGCAACGCGGCCTTGATCAGGGCTTCACTGCTATCGGCATTATCTCTGGCCACTGCCCGCACCATGCGACTGGCCTCTACAGGTTTGTAGCCCAGCGATACCAGAGCATTAACGGCATCGGCTACCGGGTCATCAATGGTAGCGATTACCGCCTGCCCGGATGTTCCGGCCTGAGTCTGCGCATCATGGGCGGCAAAACGATCGGCCAGACGATCGATCATCTCAACAATCAGTCTTTCGGCTGTTTTTTTACCCACGCCGGGCAAGCGCGTTAAGGCTGCTGCATCCCGCGCCTGAATACAGCGGACAAAATCACCCACCGACATACCCGAGAGGATGGACAGGGCCAGCTTGGCACCCACACCACTGACCTTGATCAGTTCCCGGAACAGGCTGCGTTCGGTATCAGAGGCAAAACCATACAACAGCTGGGCATCCTCACGTACCACCAGGTGGGTAAACAGGGAGAAATCACCACCAACCTCTGGCATGTCAAAAAACGTCGCCATGGTTGCCTCAACCTCGTAGCCAACCCCCTGGACATCCAGCAACAATAATGGCGCCTGCTTCTGCATCACCTTGCCGCGCAGAAAACCGATCATCGGCGCCGCCCCGCCAACTGGGCCGAGGTAACAGGGAATTGAGACAAGGTCTGCTGGTGGTGGCTGTGACACAGGGCGCAGGCCAGGGCATCGGCCGCATCGGCCTGTGGTGATTCTGGTAAATTTAACAAGACCCGCACCATGTGCTGAACCTGGCTCTTGTCGGCATGGCCACGGCCAACCGTAGCCTGCTTGATCTGAGTCGCCGAATATTCGAAGACCGGGATATCCCGGATCACCACCGCCGCGATGGCTGCACCACGGGCCTGCCCCAGCTTCAGGGCCGAGTCGGCATTTCGATTCAGAAACACCTGCTCTATCGCCATCTGATCCGGACTGTATTGCAGTAACAACTCATTGATGCTGTCAGCGATAACACGAATACGTGATGGAAAATCACCCTCACCCGTACGGATACAGCCACAGCTTACATAGTGAGACTGGCGATCCTCAATATCAATAATACCGAATCCGGTAATCCGGGAACCCGGATCAATACCGAGAATACGTGTCATAGGCTGGCCTGCTGCTAACGTTCATTGGCAACAGTCTAACATGTAAGAATCGGCTGCGAAATTGGCCGTTTTCTGGTTAGGGGTTAGGGGTTAGGGGTTAGGGGTTAGGGGTTATGGGTTATGGGTTATGGGTTATGGGTTAGGGGTTATGGGTTATGGGTTATGGGTTATGGGTTATGGGTTATGGGTTATGGGTTATGGGTTATGGGTTATGCAAAAGTGTCTACCCGAACCTGATCCACCACAAGCCTTCCCACCCCTCACCCCTCACCCCTCACCCCTCACCCCTCACCCCTCACTCCTCACGCCTCATTCCTCAACCCTCACTCACTGAGACTGATCATCGGCCTGCTGTAAATGCTGTGTGGCACGTTGCTGCAACATGCCTTCAACCTCTTTGGCCCTGTCGATGGCCTGGGTCTGCTCTTTCCACACATGGTCACCCTTGGTCTTTTGCTCACCATTACCACAGGCCGCCACCGACACCAGCATCAACATTGTCATAGTCATTATCAAATATCGCATCATCTTCCTCCGGGTCACCTCATCATCACGACTCAACTCAAGCCTGTGCACTTACCTAAACATCGGAATCTCTACAGGAAACTTAAACATGCCTGCCTGCGCGCGGCACCGCTCAAGCCTCAGGGAGCCACGGCATCGTCACGGGCCGCCGCCGCAAACCGCCGCAACACCTCGGCCGCCGGTTCAATCGTATGGATGCCGGCGACACTCTTGCCGGCCTGCCAGATTTCATCGTTTTCACCCTCCCTGAGCAGGGTGCGTTTTAACTGCCAGAACGATTTCAGGGCATATATCATGCGCATCCAGTGTTTGGTCTTGTGGCCACTCAGCATCCACCGGGCCAAAGGCCCGGCCTTAAGACCCATACGCTCAATATAGGCTGTGCGAATCACCGCTACGGGCACGCCCGTGATGCGTTCGCTCAATACAATGTCATCGGCAGCGGCATTTATTATTGCCTGTTTGTAGGCCATGCTGGCACGACACTCGCTGGTGGCAATAAAACGGGTTCCCATCTGCACCCCGGCATAACCCAGACGCAGGGACTCGACATAATCCTGTTCCCGGCCAATGCCACCGGCACAGACCAATGGCACACCAGGGTCATGCAGTTCATCAAATAATGTCCGGGCATCCATATTGCCAGCATGACCGCCCGCACGATTATTCACGGCGATGAGGCCGTCAACCCCCGCCTCCAGTCCCTTTTCGGCCCAGCGCCGACTGGTCACATCGTGGTAAACAACACCACCGGCGGCATGGACACGCTGCACTACCCAGTCCGGCTTACCCAGTGAGGTCACAAAAAATCGCAGCCCTTCTTCAAGGGCGATATCGATCCATTGCCGCATGCGCTCGTGATATCGGCGTGATGACTGTTCTATCAATGCGTTCATGCCGACCGGTTTAGTTGTCAATGAGCGAATCAGGCGCAGGCCCTGTCGAAAATCATGACCATGGACATAGGTCAGGGACACGGGTTGCACGATACCCAGACCACCGGCCGCGGAAACCGCCGCTACAAGTTCGGGGTTACTGCAGGGGTACATGGCCCCGCAGATGATTGGCAGCTCGATCCCGGCATGATCCAGCAGCCCCCTGTTCTTCAAAAGTGTCATTAATGCCTCATCACACCGGCCCGAGCCGCCAGCTCACCTCAGTCCTGGCCACGATGTCATCATCACCATCCCGGATTTCCGCAGTCACCTTAAAATCGATGTCTTCATGAAGCTCGGCCAGTTGATCAGGCAAACAGCTCCGGCTTTCTGCAATCAGCGTACCGCGGGCCTTTTTCAGATAATCGATATGCAGGCCCGTGACGATACCACGCAGGCTCGCGGGTAAGGCGACCATCATGGCCAGGCCGCTGGTGAGTTCACCCAGATTGGCCAGCGCAATGGCATGTATACAGGCAAGATGATTACGCACCCGGCGCCGATCCGGCAATTCGATGCGGGCATAACCGGGCTCCAGTGTCACAATTCGGGCGCCTATCGAACCCGAATACGGCACCATCCGGGCCAGCGCCAGACTGAATACGCAGCGCCCTCCCGGCAACCTGCTCAGGAAACGCCAGCGCTTTAACACGGTCTCGCCAACGGCAATCTTTGCGCCCATCTACGCCCGCCCCCAGTTAAGGTGGAAAATAACTCACTGCTGTTGAAATACGAATAATGCCGGGATGATCGACAATCTTAATCAGACCCGGAGAGGGTTTCAGTGTGAAAACAGGGCGCACACCTCGGCCAACCGCTCTTTAACAACTGCCAGGGTCGGTCCGACTATATCCTTATCAAGACCCGTAATCTCCCAGGCCTGCGGATCCAGCGGTGGTATCTCACCTTCGTCAAAATCGCTCATGTCCAGCTCAACCATCACGGCCAGGGTATTGGCGATATGCACAATCGCTGCCTCATATTTAAAATCGACGGCCTGTGACGGCTGGTGGTGAAAGGCCACACATTCATAGAGACTCTGCGGTAGCTGCCACTGTTTGACAAGCTCGGCACCGACCTGCGCATGGTCAAAACCCAGCACCTGTTGTTCCGCCTGTGACAGGGAAATACCTTCCAGCTCATCCACCACTAGTTCCAGCGCCTGACTGGCCTGTTGCGGCAGTTTGTTAAAAATCACCAGCGACCCAATATCATGCAACAGACCGGCGACAAAAATCGATTCACCCAGAGCTGCACGCTGCCTGCCCACCAGCTCCCGCGCCGCCAGTCCGCAGGCGATACTGTGCTGCCAGAAGTGATCCATCGTCATCAGTTCATTGGGGATTCCAGCAAAGGCCTGAATGGCCGAGGTTGCCAGCACCAGATCCCGTATCTGTTTGGTGCCCAGCACCGTCACGGCCCTGGATACCGTTTCGATTTCGGAAGAAAAACCATACATTGGGCTGTTAGCGATCTTGAGCAGGCGCACCGTCAGCCCCGGGTCCTGACTGATTACCTTGCCAATATCTGCGGCCGAATATTGCTCATCATCGACCATTTCATTGATACGCACTGCCACTCCGGGCATGGATACCAGTTCCCCGATATTTTTGACGAGTTCCTGCGGTGTCATAAATACACAGCCCTCTATTCGATTACATCAACTTACGCCTGAACACCCTGCCTTGCAAACGATAACCCCGTGATATCGCAGGATTTAACTCAGTACACCTTAACCATTCATCGTTTATTCACGTATAAACATTAATCTTTTTTGGCCCCGAGTCGGATCCAGTCATAAATTGCCTGAATTTTTTGCGCCGATAAATGCACCGCCCCGGGTGGCATTTGCCCCGAAAACACCTTTTGATACATCAAACTGGCTTCAGGGTGGCCCGGCACCACCACCTGCATCACACCCTCATAGCTCAAAAAGTTGGCCCGCTTGCGCGGGTGACAATAATTACACAGTGGAAACACATTTTGCCGTAACCAGCTATAACGTGGGCTCACCTCACCCCGGGCATACAGGCGTGCAGCCTGCTGCTCATCCATCACGGGGCCGTATTTCGCTGCCGGAGCTGTCACTGACAACGGCGCACAGGACAACAACAACGGCAGCAGCAACAATAAATAGTATTTAATAACCATTCATGACACTTCCGATCATCCACTCACCACATTTATGCAGATTTATCACGAAGCTGGCGTCTGGCGGCAAAATAGGCCGCCGTAACGATCAGGGCACCGCCCGCCCATTCCCGTAACAATACCACTTCCTCCGTCAGCCACTGGGCCGACAGCGCGCCGGCCACCAGCTCAAATAACAGAATAACAGCGGCCCGGTGCGCCGGCATATGGGTCAAACCATAAAGCACCAGCAAGGTCATCACACTCATCGCCAGACCACCCAGCACCATGGTTGCACCCAGTACTGACTGGCTGACCTGTGGCCAGGGGCTGTCGACGACCACAATCCAGGCCGCCGCCAGAATAACCACACCGACCCAGGCAAACACGGTTTTGACCCAGATATCTTCTTCATAGAGCTTGCGCACCATGACATTGGACAGGGCAAAGGCCAGCCCTGAGGATATCGCCAGCCAGTCGGCCCGATCCTGCGGCCACGGAAAGCCCAGCGCATTATCCCACAACATAAACACGGCCCCGGCCATGGCAAACAGTAAGGTAATCTGCGCCGAACGTGACAGACGTTCGCCCAGGATCATGCGCCCCAGCAGCACGGTCCACAATGGCGAGAGGAAAAACAGTAGCGTAATACGCACCACATTGCCATCCAGTACTGCCTGAATAAAGGCCACGTTGCACCAGCCGCTGGCCGCCGCCAGCACCAGCAATAACAGGGGGTGGCTGCGAATACCGGTTCGCCGCAGTAACAACAGCACCATCCCAAAGGCCAGTGCAGAACCAAAAATCGTCAGCGTTGACCATAACCCCGCCAGCCCCAGATCATCCAGCACTCGCAGGGGATACCAGAACACTCCCCACAAAGAGGCACTGAGTAACAGACAAATAACAGGGATTACAGCCAGCGGGGATTTGGTCAGCATAGTGTGTTCATCTATAATGGGTAGCTTGTTGTTTTTTTATTACTTATAACATAGAAGCATCCATGAACCCCGACCTGACGCGACTCCAGCCCTATCCGTTTGAAAAACTGGCTCAGCTAAAGGCCGGCGTGACTGCACCTGCAGGGCTCGAAGCCATCACCCTGGCCATTGGCGAACCCAAACACCGGCCACCACAATTCGTCGCCGAAGAGCTGCTTATTCACCTGCATGGTCTGGCCAGTTATCCGACCACCCGCGGCATGCCGATCCTGAGGCAGGCCATCGCCGACTGGTTGCAGCAACGCTTCCAGTTGCCGGCCGGCAGCATTGATGCCGAACGTCATATATTACCCGTTAATGGTACTCGCGAGGCACTGTTTGCCTTTGCCCAGTGTGTCGTCGATCGTAGCCGCCAGGCACGTGTCATCATGCCCAACCCGTTCTACCAGATTTATGAAGGCGCAGCCTTTCTGGCCGGGGCCGAACCCTATTTCCTTAATACCACTGAGGACAGCAAGCTCCTGCCTGATTTCAACAGCGTACCCGACAAGGTCTGGTGCGACTGCCAGTTACTCTATCTGTGCACACCCGGCAACCCGACCGGCGCCGTTATCGACCAGGCCACATTGCAAAAATTAATCACTCTGGCTGAGCAACACGATTTTATAATTGCCTCGGACGAATGTTATTCCGAAATCTATTTTAACGAGGGCAATCCGCCGCCAGGTTTGTTACAGGCCGCCGCCGCCATGGGTAATGAGCAGTACCAGCGCTGCATCGTTTTTCATAGCCTGTCCAAACGTTCGAATCTACCCGGCATGCGCTCGGGGTTCGTCGCCGGCGACGCTGCAATCATTCAGGCCTTTTTCCAGTATCGCACCTATCACGGTTGTTCCATGGCGCCCTATACCCAGGCCGCCAGCATCAAGGCCTGGGAGGACGAACATCACGTCCACGCCAACCGCCGCGCCTATCAGGAAAAATTTGCCGCCGTGCTGGAGATATTGACCCCCGTTCTGGACGTAAATCAACCGGACGCCAGTTTTTATCTATGGCCTCAGACGCCGGTCGATGATACCGTGTTCGCCCGTGAGCTGTTCACCCGCTACAACGTGACGGTTCTGCCCGGTAGTTTTCTGTCGCGCGAGGCCCACGGCATCAACCCCGGCCGTAACCATGTGCGAATCGCACTGGTAGCCGAACTCGACGAATGTATAGACGCTGCCCAACGTATCCGCAGCCTGTGCGAGTCACTGTAAACCCGGCCTGCATACTATTAACCGGACACATGAAATCTGAATCTGCACGTATGGAGAAAATACAATGAGTGATTTACAAGCCATTATTGACGAAGCCTTTGAGCACCGCGCCGACATTACGCCGCGCAGTGTCGACACCCACATCAAGGAGGCCGTCAGTGAAACCATCGCCCTGCTCGACAAGGGTGAGCTACGCGTTGCCGAAAAACAGGGCGACGAGTGGGTGGTTAACCAGTGGCTGAAAAAGGCCGTACTGCTGTCCTTCCGCATCGAGGACAACAATTTCATGAAAGGCGGCTTCACCAATTATTATGACAAGGTGCAGTCAAAATACGCCGACATGAACTCGCGCGAATTTCGTGACACCGGCGTCCGCGTTGTGCCGCCGGCCTCGGCCCGGCGTGGTTCCTACATCGCCCCCGGTGTGGTACTTATGCCGTCCTATGTCAACATCGGCGCCTATGTCGACTCGGGCACCATGGTCGATACCTGGGCCACGGTTGGTTCCTGTGCCCAGATCGGTAAAAACGTCCACCTCTCGGGAGGTGTCGGTATTGGTGGTGTGCTGGAGCCTTTACAGGCCAACCCGACCATCATCGAGGACAACTGTTTTATCGGTGCCCGCTCCGAGGTGGTCGAAGGTGTGGTTGTTGGTGAAGGCGCCGTGATTTCGATGGGCGTGTACATCGGGCAAAGCACCAAGATCTATAACCGTATGACCGGTGAAATCACCTATGGCAAGGTACCCGCCGGCGCCGTGGTGGTCTCAGGCAACCTGCCTGCCAAAGATGGCAGTCACAGTTTGTACTGCGCCGTCATTATCAAGATGGTCGATGAAAAGACCCGCGGCAAGGTCGGCATCAACGAACTGTTGCGTGATTAATTAGCAGCAATCATGACCACCCTGTACGGCATCCCTAATTGCGACACGATCAAAAAGGCGCGCCGCTGGCTCGATGATAACGGTATCGAATACCGGTTTCATGACTATCGCTTGGATGGCATCACGCAGAAACAGCTCAAGGAATGGAGTGATGAACTGGGCTGGGAAAATCTTCTGAACCGGCGCGGCACGACCTGGCGCAAACTCGACGAAACTGAACGTGAATGTATCAACAAGACGCGCGCTATCGCCCTGATGGTCGCGCAACCAGCCATGATCAAACGCCCCTTGTTGGAGACCGGACTGGATAGCGGACAGAAAAAGCTGTTAGGCTTCAATGCCGACGACTACAAAAAACTGCTGCTTAAATCATGAATGACACCGTAGATCTGGCCCGACAACTGATCGCTCGTCCCTCGGTAACCCCCGATGACGCTGGTTGTCAGGAGCTTTTGATCGAACGACTCGAGGCCATTGGTTTTAACATCGAACGACTGCGTTTTGGTGACACCGACAACTTCTGGGCCCGGCGTGGTACGGCTGGTCCATTGTTTGCGTTTGCCGGACATACCGATGTTGTCCCCACGGGTCCGCTGGCAGACTGGGATTCCGATCCGTTTCAAGCCGAAATCCGTGATGGCATGTTGTATGGTCGCGGCGCCGCTGACATGAAGTCCAGTCTCGCCGCGATGATCACGGCCTGTGAGGGTTTCGTTAAAGATCACCCGGATCATAACGGTTCCGTTGCCTTTCTGATCACCAGCGATGAGGAAGGCCCGGCCACCGATGGTACAGTGCGTGTCATCGAACACCTGCAGGACCGCGGCGAAAATATCGACTGGTGCCTGGTCGGTGAACCCAGCAGCACCGATCGGGTCGGCGATACGATCAAAAACGGGCGCCGCGGTTCACTCGGTGGACGCCTGATCGTGCAGGGACGGCAGGGCCATGTCGCCTATCCACACCTGGCCAGCAACCCGATTCACCTGGCCGCCCCGGCGCTGGCAGAACTGTGCGCCTGCGAGTGGGATCAGGGAAATGATTTTTTTCCGCCCACCTCTTTCCAGATTTCCAATATCAATGCCGGTACCGGTGCCACCAATGTGATCCCTGACACCCTGAGCGTCGAATTTAATTTCCGTTTTTCGACCGCAGTTACCGAGCAGCAACTGCGCCAGCGTGTCGAAACCCTGCTTGATCGTCACAAACTGGATTATCACATCGACTGGATTTTGTCCGGACCGCCGTTCCTGACTGCAGCCGGCGACCTCGTCGATGCCACTCGGCAGGCGGTAGAGACGGTTGCCGGTTACAAAGCCGAGCTCTCTACCAGCGGCGGCACCTCGGATGGTCGATTTATCGCCCCTAGCGGCGCCCAGGTTGTGGAACTGGGCCCCTGCAACGCCACCATCCATCAACTCAATGAATCCGTAAAAGTGGCCGATATAGGGGTATTGACCACTATTTATCAGAAAATACTGGTCTTGTTGTTGAGTAAAGAATAAACAACAGCTACCAGACAAGAAGGCAAAGGGAGGGCAGCAATATGGCAGGCAATGGTAAAGATCAGCGTCATTTCAGTCGGGTCCCATTCGACTGTGAGGTCACTATCGTCGACCAAACGGTACACTGGACCACACAGCTGCTTGATGTCAGCCTCAATGGCGCCCTCGTAGAACGGCCACAGGACTGGCAACCCTCACTCGGCAATGAGTGCCACCTGCAAATGAAACTCAGTAATAGTGATGTTGTCATCGACATGAAACAGGCCATGGTTGCGCACATCCATGATGACCGGGTGGGTTTCAAATGCGAAATCATCGATATCGACAGCATCACCCACCTGAAACGACTGGTTGAACTTAACCTTGGCGATCCCGAACTGGTTAACCGTGAGCTGTCTGCTCTGGGAGATCATTAACAGCGGAAAGATAGACTGAGGACAGGAATATTCTGCTGCTGATGCCAGCGACTGTCCGGCTATCAACCCGCCTTCTTGACAAATTTCGTCAAAATAACAATTTGCTGGCCGTTGACTCGCCCCTCTATGTGCTCGGGATTATCAGCCACCAGTGAAATACCCCGTACCGCCGTACCGCGCTTGGCCGTAAAACCAGCCCCTTTAACATTCAAATCCTTGATCAGCGTTACCGTATCACCGGCCTCAAGCACGGCACCGTTGCTGTCAACGTGTTTGATTGCCCCGTCATCATTCTGATCCCGGCCCTCTCCCGTAGCCTGCGCCCAGGCCAGGGTTTCATCATCCAGATACAGTATATCCAGCAGATCCTGCGGCCAGCCTTCGGCCCGCAATCGCGTCAACATCCGCCACGCCATCACCTGTACCGCCGGCACCTGCGACCACATACTATCATTCAGGCAGCGCCAGTGATTCACATCGACCTTGTCGGGATTTTCTATCTGTTCGCGGCAGGTGCCGCATAGCAATACACATTGGTCAGCACTGGCGTCGGTATTCGGTGGCAGCGTGTAGACACCGAGGTCTTCGCTGTTGCTGCACAGTTCACATCTGGATTCGCCACGGGCGTGGAGTTCATTTTCTATACTCATTATATCCTCTACAATTGATACTAAATTCAAAAAATGCCAACCTGTGCATGACTATAATAAATGTAGGCTGGAAAAGCGAAATACCTTCCACCTTTGCACGCCCCCAATCACCCACAGGGCATAAACACAGTAACCGAACACTGAGTGTTTCACTCTGACCTCAACTATTTAATAGCGCTAGAGTCCGCCTGTCAGATTCACCGCCGAAGAACCTCTCTAGCGCATAAGAAAATGGACTGCCTTCGCCCGCGACCTTCTCGAACAACGTCATGCAGGAACGAAACTTGAGACAATCCGGGTGCCCGAATATTTGCTCTGCGGTAAGATTCTGGTGGGCAGTGACGGCCCTGGTACACTCAAGGAGTCTGGGGCCCAGCACCGGGTGATGCAGATAGGCGATCGCTTCATCTTCACTTTTAATGGCATACAGCTTTGCCGTCGGGCTCGAACCCAAACCTTGGAACTGCGGAAACACGTACCACATCCAGTGTCCTGTTTTCCGGCCACTATTCAGTTCCTGCATAACCCTTGCCAGGCCCTCACCCTGAGCCAAAAGAAATCGGTTTAAATCATATGTGTCTTCCATGTTTCTTTGCAACTACAGGGGTGGGTGACAAATGAGGAAATTATCAGTGATCAGCGACCACTTTAGTTTGCAGTGCTAGGACATTGCAAGCGAGACTGACTTTTTTGGTTTTCTTTCCATAACTCATATCACATGACTCATCACTTTTTATAGTTGTTCTATCGCCTCACCGAGCCGCTGTACGGCCAGAATCTCTATGCCATCGGGTCGCCGTTTGGGTGCATTGGCCCTGGGCATGATGACGCGCTTGAAACCGTGCTGCATGGCTTCCTTGAGGCGTTCCTGGCCGTTCTGTACCGGGCGAATTTCACCGGCCAGGCCGATCTCACCGAATACAGCAACATCAGGGGGTAGTGGACGATCACGCAGACTGGATAACGCCGCCATAACAACGGCGAGATCGGAGGCCGTTTCACTGATACGTACGCCACCGACGGCATTCACAAACACGTCCTGATCATACATGGTGATACCACCATGACGTTGCAACACGGCCAGCAACATGGCCAGACGGTTTTGATCGAGCCCGACCGTGACACGGCGTGGGCTCGGCGCATGGGATTCAGCCACCAGCGCCTGTATCTCGACCAGTAATGGTCGGCTGCCTTCACGGGTCACCATGATGGCACTCCCCGCTACGGCCTGCTCATGACTGGAAACAAAGATGGCCGATGGGTTGCTGACTTCACGCAGCCCCTTGTCGGTCATGGCGAAGACACCGACCTCATTAACGGCGCCGAAACGATTTTTGATGGCGCGAATCAGACGATAACGGCTGTCGCTCTCCCCTTCAAAATACAATACCGTGTCCACCATGTGTTCAAGCACGCGCGGTCCGGCCAGGGTTCCTTCCTTCGTCACATGACCGACCAGAAACAGGGCCGTGCCGGTTTGTTTGGCATATTGCACCAGGGCCGCTGCACTCTCGCGCACCTGACTGACTGAACCGGGCGCCGATTGTATCTGGTCTGTAAAAACGGTCTGGATCGAATCGATGACCATGACGCGTGGCTGTTCTTTTACTGCCAGTGCCAGAATGCGCTCGACCTGGGTTTCGGCCAGCAGGCGCAGCTCACCGGCGGTTGCCCCCAGGCGCTGGGCTCGCATGCTGACCTGTTGCAGGGATTCTTCACCCGTCACATACAGGGTCGGTAAACTCTTACTCAGGCGACCAATGGCCTGCTGTAACAGCGTCGATTTCCCGATACCGGGATCACCACCGAGCAGCACCACGGAACCATGCACCAGACCACCACCCAGCACTCGATCGAGCTCGGAAAAGCCGGTCGGGCTCCGCTGTTCTTCGCTGGCCTCAATATCACTCAGGGAACAGACGCTCGACAGTACCCCCGAAAAACCGGCGGCCCGGGCATGGCGCGACTTGCTGGCCGACGCGGCGACATCTTCGCCCAGACTGTTCCAGGCCCCACACTCACCGCACTGCCCTGACCATTTACTGGCCTGGGCGCCACATTCACTACAGGAATAAATGGTTTTGGCGGCTTTAGCAGGCTTTGTTTTGATAGTCACGTTCGCTGCCACCACTAAGGCTTCCGGTTTCTAGCAGACGGACCCGGGCGGTCACGCCACATAACAGTTCATAGGCAATGGTGCCCGTATGCCGGGCCACTTCTTCAATCGGCAGTCCCTGCCCCCATAATACAACTTCATCACCAATCGCTGCGTTAGGTAACTGACGCAGGTCAACAGTGATCATATCCATTGAGACACGTCCTATCAGTGGCGCTCGCTGACCATTAATCAACACCGGAGTACCCGTCGCTGCGGCGCGCGGATATCCGTCACCATAACCAATGGCCACAATACCCACGGGCATATCCTCCGGACATTGCCAGCTGCCACCATAACCAATGGTTTCGCCAGCCCTGCACTGGTGAATGGCAATCAAACATGAACGTAATGTCATCACGGGTTGCAGATCATGTTCTGATGCCGTGCTATTGATAAACGGTGACACACCGTACAACATGATACCGGGACGGACCCAGGACTGATATTCGCTAAAATGGGTTTGTGGCCAGGCCAGAATACCGGCCGAGTTGGCGATACTGTGATGGAACTCGTTAGCACTGCCTATCGTGGCCTCGGTCTTATAAAACAGTTCCGCCTGACGTGCCGTGGTATCGTCCTGGCGATCATCGGCGTTGGCCAGATGGGTCATCAGGGTAATCGTTGAAGCCACATGCGGACATTGTTTCAGGCGTGCATACACGCTGGCGGCCAACTCGGGCCGAAAACCCAGGCGGTGCATACCCGTATCGATCTTTAACCACACGCGGATCGGTTCCTGAGCATGTTGTTGCCGACCGGGGTTCTGCTGCTGCAGATTTTCCAGGGCCTGTAATTGTTGTTCCTGATGCAACACAACACTGAGTCGGTATTGCTGAATCAGGGCCAGTTCGTCATGGTCGAAAAAACCTTCCAGCAATAAAATTGGATGATCGATGCCGGCACCGCGCAAAACGAGTGCTTCATCGATCGAAGCCACGGCAAAGGCATCGGCCTGATGCAGGGCCCGTGCTACACGAGTCATACCATGACCATAACCATTGGCCTTGATAACCGCGACGATGCGCGAGCCCGGGGCATTACGCCGCACCTGACACAGATTGGCCGCCAGGGCATCCAGATCGATGCTGGCCTCAGCGGCACGCGTCATGTGTTAGCCCACCTGAAAACATGGGCAAGAGCCACCATCGGCCTGGTCAAAAACGATTTATTCATAAGCACCGGCTGGGCCATAACCCTCACCGATAAAATTCTCAAAGCGTGTATATTGGCCGATAAATGTCAGCCGGGAAATCCCGATGGGACCATTTCGTTGTTTACCGATAATGATCTCGGCCATACCTTTATCCGGCGTCTCTTCGTTATACACCTCATCACGGTAGATAAACATGATCAGATCGGCATCCTGCTCAATGGCGCCTGATTCACGCAGGTCCGACATCACCGGGCGTTTGTTAGGACGTTGTTCCAGGCTACGATTGAGCTGGGACAGGGCAATCACGGGGACATTCAGCTCTTTGGCCAGAGCCTTCAGCGAACGTGAAATTTCGGAGATTTCATTGGTGCGGTTTTCTTTCGAACCGGCCACCTGCATGAGCTGCAGATAATCGATCACGATAAGCCCCAGATCATGCTCACGCTTTAGCCGCCGGGCACGCGAACGTAACTCCGTAGGTGTCAGTGCCGGGGTATCATCAATGAACAAGCGGGCTTCATTCAGCAGGTTCATCGTTGAGGTCAAACGCGGCCAGTCATCATCATCGAGCCGGCCGCTACGCACCTTGCTCTGGTCAACCCGGCCCAGTGATGACAGGATACGCAGCACCAGTTGTTCGGACGGCATCTCCATACTGAAAATGGCCACGGCCTTGTCACTACTAATAGCAACGTTCTCGGCGATGTTCATGGCAAAACTGGTTTTACCCATGGAGGGACGACCCGCAACAATGACCAGATCGGCCGGCTGCAAACCCGAGGTCATACGATCGAGATCCTTGAAGCCGGTACTCAAACCGGTAATGTCGCCACCCAGCTCATGTAGCTGATCAATGCGCTCAACCACCTTTGGCAATAAATGGGCAATCGACTGAAAACCCTGGCGGCCACGGGAATTATTTTCGGAAATCTCGAAAACCTTTTGCTCCGCCACATCCAGCACTTCAGAACTGCTGCGGCCTTCGGTATTGAAGGCGCTGTCACCGATTTCGCTGCTGATCCGGATCAGCTGGCGTAGTATCGAACGCTCGCGAACGATCTCGGCATAGGCCTTGATATTTGCTGCACTGGGGGTGTTTTGGGCCAGGGTGCTGAGATAGGCGATACCACCGACCTTGTCCAGCTCATTATGTTTTTCGAGCCATTCGGAGACCGTGATGATGTCGAGTGGAGCACCACTGTTCGACAGGGAACTCAGGGAACGGAAAATCAGGCGATGATCCTGGCGATAATAATCAGCCTCGCCGACAACATCGGCAATCGAGTCCCAGGCCGTATTTTCGATCATCAGCCCACCCAACACCGACTGCTCCGCCTCAATAGAATGCGGCGGAACCTTGAGTCTGTCGGTGGACTGGTCGCCAGTCCGCTCTAGCGAGGCAAGTTCTCCCATAGGGTCAATAATACGGTAGAACTGTCTCTGATGATAGCGTTGAAATCAGGACTCGGCGACGATTGAGATCCTGATCGTGGCATTTACCTCAGGGTGCAGATGTACGTCAATCTCATAGTCACCGGTCTGACGGAATGCGCCGTGCGGCATACGAACCTCGCCCTTTTTGAGCTCTGCACCAGCCGCGTTGACTGCAGCGGCAATATCCGCCGTGCCCACAGAACCGAACAACTTGCCTTCATCACCCGCACGCTGGGCGATGCTGACTGCCGGCAGTTCCTGCAACATGTCACGACGGCGTTCAGCAACAGCCAGGGCCTCGGCTGCTGATTTTTCCAGCTCGGCGCGACGTTCATCAAAGACCTTACGATTGGCATCTGTTGCCGGAATGGCACGGCCACCCGGGATCAGAAAATTCCTGCCATAACCAGGCTTTACCGCTACCACATCACCCAGATTACCCAGGTTTTCAACTCTGTCCAGAAGTATGACTTCCATCACTATCGTCCTCGTTTGAGCAATTTAAAAAATATTTTTGTTAACCCTTTCAAGCCATCACCACTGTCACACCTATCGCCGCATTACCCCTGGCGGATATTCAGGCGACGGCGAAAGTCCAGCCAGCTATCAGTCAACCCCACCGCAGCCAACACCATGACCATTTGCGGCAAAATAAACAACATCAAAATATATACTCCAGCCAGGCTCCCCCGGTGCATCGATCTGGCAGCTACCACAGCATGCACCAACGCCAGCCCTGTCAGTGAAAACATGGCCATAATCAACAAGATGGCATCCTGGGCAAAACCTTGCAGGCCACCACTGGTCAGACTACTGAGCAAAACTATAGGTAATGCACCCACACCAATGCGCCAATCCAGTCGCAGACCATGAAACTCACTGCGAAAGCCACCCGGATTAAACAATAATGCCTGCCACCAGCGGGCCAGACACAAATTAATCATGACGCTGTACACCAGCATCGCCGCCACCAGACCGGTCATAATAGCAGCCAGATTTTTCAGCCAGGCCTCTATCTCTCCCGCGGACAGTGGCACCGGTGCCGCCACCCACATGGGTTCAAACAGGGCCTCCAGTACGGTATACCACCAGCCCCTGACATCACCCACCAGCAGATAAAACACCAGCATGGCCAGCAAAGCCAGCATACCGGCCGCGGTCAGCGCCAACCCCAGCGAACGTAAACTCCGCAATATTGCCGCGCATAAAAGCACGGGTACCCAGGCTGCGGCCAGCAGGCTCAGTACAAATACCTGAACCAGCGCAACATCCATTGATGACAGCAGCCCCAACAGCAACAGCATCAATGCCGCTCCCGCTGCAATCAGGGCGCCTTCGAATGCCCCGTTACGCAATGTCACGAGTGCCACTGCGGCACCGCTGACATGACTCAATGGCGGCAGAATCATCGACAGGACTGCAGCAACCGCAGTCACGAATATCGCATGAATACGACCACGCAGTATAAATGTGGCAAAGCCTTGCATGGTGCTACCCTGATTTAGCATCCACATCCGGCAGCGATGGATATTAACGATCCAATCACTCCGAAACCTGGTCGCTCAGATCGACGTCCTATTCGTGGGCGTCACAGTAAGGCAGCAGTGCCAGAAAACGCGCCCGCTTGATAGCTGTAGCCAGCTGCCGCTGGTACTTAGCCTTGGTGCCGGTAATGCGACTCGGTACAATCTTGCCTGTCTCAGAGACATAGGCCTTTAATAAGCCCAGATCCTTGTAATCGATCTGCTCTATGCCTTCTGCCGTGAAACGACAGAATTTTTTACGGCGAAAATAACGTGCCATTTTTGATTCCTTAATCGTTATAACTGGAAAAACCGGTTCATAAACGGTGTCCGTTCAACTTCAGAGCACCTTTATTGCTGAACCCATCATCATTCTGTCTGAAGATTATTCAGCGTCAGTATCTGCTGCAACAGCCTCTACTTTACTGTCATCCCTGTCTTCAGTATCCCGACCACCACGACTACGCTCATCGTTATCCGTGCGCGCCATTGGCGATGGTTCGGTAATCGCGCCGTCACTGCTGATCACCATATTACGAATTACTGCGTCATTGAAGCGGAACGCACTGGTCAATTCTTCCAGGCCTTCCTTATTCACTTCAATATTCATCAGCACATAATGCGCCTTGTGTACCTTGTTGATCGGGTATTCCAACTGCCGACGACCCCAGTCTTCCAGACGATGGATCTTACCGCCATGGGCTTCGAGCCCGGCACGATATCGATCAATCATGGCAGATACCTGTGAACTCTGGTCCGGGTGAACCAGAAAAACGATTTCATAATGTCTCATAACACTCCTTCCGGATAATCAGTCTTCCCGTTAAGCAACTATCCCGATCACACATCCAGGACAACACAACGCGAGTAAGACAAGGAGAAAGCACCGCTTCCAAAACAGGCCATTTTATGCCAATTGCCGGGTCTGTGCAATGTGCAGAAGCATTTTTCCCTGAATTCATCAGATCAAGACCTAAAAACGACCTCAGAGATAACCGGGCACATAATAACCATATTATTTACAGTGATTTAGTTAAGAGTTGGTTAATATTGCGGCGCTATACTCGTTTCTAGACTTAGTGGCGACTTGCGGCCAGAAATAGATAAATGCTGTTGCCATCACCTTAATGGCCATAATGACGTTAGAACAAACCGAAACTAACGTAGCGTATCAGGCCCGGTATATCGAGGCCGGTGGCGCAAGGAGTAAGGATATGGCCTTTTATCAAAAATTGACGCACAACACCGATCTGGAAGCGCAAGGACTCTATGCCATACCTATCCTATATAATGGCACCCTGGGTAATATCAACCTAGAAACCTATCTGAACTTCCTGACCGAGTCCTACCACATAGCCACACAGCTGGAACCCCTGTTAAGCGTCTTTGAACAACGACTCGATCCGAAACTTCGCCATCAGGACGATAATATCGACAACATTCGGATTGAAAAAAATCATTATGCTGAATATCTGCTTGATGATATCCGCCATGCAGGAGGTGATAGCCGACAGGTCATGCAGTCACACCCCGGCCTGCATACTGAACTCATGATCGCCTATAGCTGGGATACCGTGCAGCGCGGTAACCCTCTGGGTTTGCTGGGCCTGCTCCATGTACTTGACTATACCTGCCTGGCACTGGCACAAAAGGCGGCGAGCAATATTGCCAGTAAGCTCGAGCTCCCTGATATGGCATTTACCTATATGCATAAATTTACTGCCGACAGCCCGGCCATTATCAGTCTGTGTCGCCTGATAGATCAGGTCAATGACCCGCGTGATCAACAAACACTGTGTCATTACACCAAGGCCTTCTATCTGCTCTATGGCAACATATTCTATAACCTGCCCTACCAGACTCCGGCAACCGATTGCTGCGCTTAGTCACAACATGGGCAGGATAAATTAAGTAATAATACTCACTATTGAAAAACTGACTCAAACCATCAACATAGTGAAACAACATTAGGCAAGGTAATAAACAACCGTGACAACAGGTGCAAATCAGCGCCATAATAATAGAGAAAAATTAGATAACACAGGGAAGAGACATGCGTATCCTACTGGTTGAAGATGATGAATTACTCGGCGACGCCATAAAGACGGGGTTGAGACAGGAAAAATATACCACTGACTGGGTACAGGATGGCAACAGTGCCAGCCTGGCCCTGAAAAATGAAATCTTCGATCTGGTCGTGCTAGATATCGGCCTGCCTCGGCGCTCGGGACTTGAGGTACTCAAAGAACTACGCGATGCCGGCATTGCCACCCCGGTATTGATCCTGACTGCACGCGACACGATATCCGATCGTGTTCAGGGGCTCGATACCGGCGCCGATGACTATTTGACAAAACCTTTTGACATGGAAGAGCTGGTTGCCCGTATCCGCGCCCTGCTCCGGCGCAGCAGTGGACGGGCAACACCATTGCTCACGCATGGCGATATCACCCTGGATCCCGCCTCCCACCAGGTAGTACGTGCTGGCACCACAGTTGAACTTTCAGGTCGGGAATTTGCCATACTTCAGGTATTACTGGAATTTTCGGGCAAGGTGATGTCCAAAAGCCGACTCGAAGAAGAGCTCTATGGCTGGAGTTCCGATATCGAAAGTAACACGGTGGAAGTTTATATCCATCACCTGCGCAAGAAACTGGGAAGTGACCTGATCCGCACTATTCGTGGCGTCGGTTATATGATCAACAAGGAATAAGCACCTTCTCATGAGCACCCCTTCATTACGCAATCGCCTGCTGATTTACATGCTCGGTTTTTTTATGCTGACCTGGTTCAGCATGATGATCCTGAGTTATTTCAATACCCGCCACGAAATCGAGGAAGTGTTCGAGGCACGGCTGGCGGATTCTGTCGGGGTATTGTTCGATCTAACAGAACATGTAGACCAGGCTACCGATGAGGCCTCAGATCATATTTTTCACGAAAGCACTCTGCAACAAGGCCCTTTACATGCCTATCAAAGCAAACTTATTTTCCAGGTATGGAAAGAAGACACACTGCTACTGCGTTCAGCAAATACCCCCAACGAAATAATCACCAACATTACAGGTTACAGTGACATAACCATCAACGAGCAGACCTGGCGTTTGCTAGCACATCACTACAGAACAGATAAATTATTTATCATCGTTGGCGAACAATATTCAGTTCGTAATGAATTAATATACAGCATCCTTAAAAATGTCTTCTGGCCAGTTTTAATCGCATTACCCGCCCTGACCCTGCTGATCCTGTTTGGTATACAACGGGGCCTATTACCGCTCAACCGACTGAGCGGTGAAATTGCCGCCCGCTCACCCACACAATTATCGCCAGTCTCGACCGATGACCTGCCCCTGGAAATCACCCCCATGATTCTGTCCCTGAACGTACTGCTGAATCGACTCAGTTATGCCCTCGACAGTGAACGTCGATTTACGGCCGACGCCGCCCATGAACTGCGCACACCATTAGCTGCGCTCAAGGCCCAGGCACAAGTAGCCTCGCGCTCCGACAACAAGGAAGACCGTATCAGTGCCATTGAAAAAATCATACGTGGCATGGATAGAATGACGAGACTGGTAGAACAGCTGCTCACACTGGCACGCCTGGATCCAGAGGATGCTGTCAAACAACATACTCCCATTGACCTGGAGAAGATTGTGGAATCAGTCAGCTCCGAACTGGCGCCGGATGCGCTCGCAAAAAAAATCCGTTTTGAGCTGGTTCGCCAGGGCGACTGCCATATCATGGGACAGACCACCGCCCTTGGCGTACTGGTACGCAACCTGATCGACAACGCGATTCGCTATACCCCTGACAGCGAACAGATAACGATTACCGTCAAGGCTGACTATGGCCAGGTTATATTCTCAGTGTGTGATAGCGGACCCGGCATCCCGGACAATGAACGTCAACGCATCTTTGACCGCTTTTATCGCATTCTCGGCAGCAATGTCGATGGCTCAGGCCTGGGGTTATCCATCGTCAAGCGCATCACAGACATGCATTCTGCAACCCTGAAGATCAATACCCCTGAAAATGGCAAAGGGGTTGAGTTCAAAGTGGTGTTTCCGGCGGCGACTATTTCATAGGGCGTAATAACCGCCGGACAATGCGTCGCATGCATCTGTCGTCTAATCATCGTTGACTCTCTCGCCCCCACACACCTGCCATAGAGCCTCCTTCGGAGCTTCATGATACTATTCCCAAACTCTTTCGGGCCCTGAACAACCCGCTAACGCCGGGCGCCGGCGTTTCACGACGACACATAAATCGTAACAAACCAAAGGACGTCTATCGGCTGCGATTTCAACCGGTCGCCGCAACACTTTATCATAATTAAAAATGATGGAGTGTTGATGATGAAATATAGGACGCGAACCTATTATAGTGAAGCGCAAAAGTCTCAGATGTGGGATC
>Ga0316190_10000549_pt1 | contig 26196 bp, 26 predicted proteins | sample Eddworburrow2_MG_FD_204929 | JGI IMG/M metagenome (GOLD analysis project Ga0316190, IMG submission 204929) | Coastal sediment microbial communities from Maine, United States - Eddy worm burrow 2 | ecosystem: Environmental > Aquatic > Marine > Coastal > Sediment | place: USA: Maine | collected... | reverse complement strand
TTCTCGCCCAAATGGACTTCAAGCCGATCATTAACAAGCCTGTCCCCATGGAGCCGCGCATTTTCCTCGACGAGCCCATGGAGCTCTTATCCGATCTGCTCAATCTCAAGCTTTCCGAACGCGTAAGTTACGATGCAGACCGTAACATCTTGTTCCTGAACCTGGAGGGTTGGAGCGTACGTAAAAAGAGCGACATCGACGATCTCACCAAGGTCCTGATCTATGCGTGCGAAAAGGCCGGCAAGCGAGTCAACTCTGTCGTAAACCACGATGGCTGCCGGATCGCTGAGGATCTCTATGACGACTACGCCGAGATGATCCAATACATGATAGAGCATCACTACGCGACGACGACAAGGTATACGACCAGCGCGTTCATGCGCTTGAAGATGCAGGAAGCCTTGAATAAGCGGGGACTCGCACCGCATATATACGAACGAGCCGAGGAAGCGCATGAGGCCCTGGGGATTGTCCCGCCAGCGGCAGCTGGAGCGGCACCTCTTGGACACCCTAGTCAGTCTCGCCTGTCTAAATGATGGGTTTGGGCTGGGGATCTGGATCCTGCGCTGCCGCGAACGGCGCATAAACTGCACTAAAGACAAGAACTATCGTCGCTAGCATTTTAATCATCGAACCGGTCCTCCCAACCTTCGCATCAAGCCTACGCTTCCCTTCCGCCCCAACGGCATGCGAGGCGTTGAAGCCTGAGGGGGGCCGCTCAGTCGCTGGTATGCGTCCAGGGGTCGGGCTCGTCGGTCTCGGCTGCCCCCGGGCCGTCTTTTGGGGCAGGCGAGTCCTCGAGATCGGGAAAGCCCGCACGCAAATACGCCACGATCTGGAAGATCTGTTCGTGCGAGAGTTGGTTCTTGAACGCAGGCATGGCCGTCCCGAACTGCTTGCCGCCTTCGGCGATGCTCCATAGAAGATACTGATCCACGGCGACAGGCTGCTCCACCATATAGGCGAGGAGCGCCGGCGAGGGCTTCAGCGCATAAGCAAGGTCCCCATTGCCGAGGCCGATAACGCCGTGACAACGCCGGCAATGGGTCTCGTAGAGCTCCCCGCCTTCGGCGATGCCGCGCACCGTGTAGCCTGCCGTGTTTTCTGCCTTCACATACTCATCCGGGATGCCGCCATTCACGAAGGTCGAGAACCGCAGCATGCGTTGCCGCTGGTCGGGACCGAGATTGCGCATGGTCCAGTCGAGCCCAGATGGTCGCGTGTTGGGCAGGGTCTGCGGCACCTCGTTCGCGTCGGGTGGCGCGTCCTCGCCACGAGAAGTGAGCGGAAGCGCACTGAGCAGCACTACCAAGATAAGAGAAACAAGCGTACGCGGCATGGGTAGCGTCCTTCGGAGCAAGCCTTAAGATTGCCGCCTTGAGGTACACGATACCTTGTCGCAGATCAAACGCGGCCAGTTCGGCAAACCTAGCCGACGAGCTCGCTCTTCTTCAGGGAAGCCCTTACGGGTTGAGTGTTGGACTTGGATGTTTCCCTCACTGGAAGAGTTCAGATCGAGAGTCGTGATCAAGTTGTTCGGCATTGTCACGTTGTTGGCATTCAGTTGCGGTGAATGAAGCGGGCAACAGGCGTCGTGCGGCGGCATGAACCCTCAATGAGCCTGAACTAGATCATCGAACAGCAAGAGATCAGTGCTTGCGCAAACTTACGCTGCCGCTACCTCGGGCGCTTTGGAACGTAACGGTCTGGGTGGAAGCTCGAACGACGACCCGCACACGACCTGAAATATCGTAGCCGGGGTTATAGAAGTCACCGACGTAACTTGTGGGGCCAACCTTGAGCAGCTTTCCGGTCTGTTGGATCTTGCGCGACCGCGTGGCACAGGTCGCAGCTACACCAAAGACCTTTTCGCTCTCCTGCTTGTAGCTGATACGGCAGCGCACAGTCTCACGCACGCCATCCTTGGGATTGACCACACCGCTGCCGCTCCAAATCCCGTCCAAGGACGTAGCGGCAGCCGCTGCATCAATGCAAAAGCACAGGCCAAGGGCGAGGCCGACGAGCAACAGAACCGAGATCCGCGTTATCATGTGTGCTCCCCAGATTGTTTTTTGTCACTGTGGCGGAGTGCGCCAGGCGTACTGACTTCAATTACGCTTGGCTGGATCAGCGGGCGATTCCAGCGAGATGAGACCAGGATCAGTGCCGGAAGAATGACGAGGTCCGCGAGCAGGGCGAAAATCAGCGTGGAAACGCAGATCAAGCCGAATTGGCGTGTTGGCGGCACGACGCTGATCTGGGTAACGGAGATGCCCGCGAGGAGTGCGATCGTCGTTAGGATCAGGACGGTGCCGATTACGCACATCGCGTTATGGATCGCCGTCGATGCGCGGCCGGACTTCTGTACTTCGAGCTCGAATCTGTTCAGGACGTGTATCGTGTCATCGACCGCAAGCCCGAAAGCAACCGTCAGGCCGACAATCGTGGCGTAGTCCAAGCCGCCCTGCACCAGAATCAGCCACGTGCCGGTAGCGAAGAGCGCAAAGAGGTTCGGAACGATGCTCAAGCCGGCAAAAAGGATCGAACTGAACATTAGGCCAATCACGGCGATCACGACGACGACTGCGCCCAGCATCGACACGCTCAGTTGGGAAATAATTTCCGTTGAGCGCGTGGCGCCAACGCTGGCAAGACCGGTAAGCGTCATCGTGAATTCCGGATGGCGTGCGCGCACCCTGTCAAGCTTAGGCTCGATCTCGCTCGAGAGTTTGAGGACCTCCTTGGCTTCCAGGTCGTTGATGTAGCCGGACACCAAGGCGGCGTGGCGGTCTTTATTGACAAACCGTGACATGACCTCGGGCGGCGCAGCCTCGTTGAGGCGCGCGCTGGCCTCGTCGGGCGACAATCCGCCCGACTCCGCCCAGCGCTGAAGATCATAGAGCGAGTTGACCTTGCTGATGGCCGCATGACGTTCCAACGTTTGATGTACGTCCTGAATCGCCGACCGAACCGCTTCCGGCTGGGGGTCTAGCTCTTCCGGCCATTGCACGAGAACGCTCAAAGGAAACAGGCCTCCGAGTCTGTTCTCGATGCGGTTAAGGACCGGTGCTGCGGTCCCTTGGTCGGGGAGCATGTCGCTCAGCCGAAAGCGCGGCTCCAACTGCAGGTATGCCCAGGCGAAGAGCGCCGTCAGCGCCACGCCGGCAAGCGCAAGGACGTTCGGCCACTTGGCTACCGTCCTGCTGATTGCCGCCGCCGCATTATCAAGGAGCTGGACGCCGTTCCTGGTGCGGTCGTCCGCGAGATACTTCGAGCCACCTTCCTTAAGAAACAACGCTGACAGCATGGGCATGACAGTGATCACAATTCCGAGCGCCATGAGTATCGACAATGCCGCCATAATGCCGAATGAGCGAATCAGACTCGAGCTGCTCATTGCCACAGAAAGCAGCGCAATCGATGTTGTTATCGAGGTCAGCGCGCAAGCCGGTCCGACTTCCACGATAGCTTGGCGGATTGCGTTAACTTTGGACGCGCCTGCATCGAGACTGCGGCATACCGCAAACAGAAAGTGCATAGCGTTATTTAGAGTGACCACGAGAACGAGCGGCATGACGGCGTTCATCAGGGGATCGATACGTGTGCCGGTCCAGCCGAACAGTCCCAGGCACCACATGACCGCTAAGAGGGCGGGCGCATTGGCAATCATCACGAGCTGCCAACGCCGAAAAAAGATGCCGAGAATTGCGGCGCCAACCACGAGGCCGATGGCGTTGAACACCAAAATATCGCGGCGCGTGCTGTCGATCACTTCCGCCTTCATGACGGGCATGCCCGACAGCCCAAGACGGAGACCGCTCCCAGCAGCGCTCTGAATCACAGCAGTGCTGAGCTCACGAACAACGCTTGGCAGGCCGCGGCTTGCGACCTCTTCTCGGTTTAGCGCCACCAAGAACAACGCCAAGCGATTGCCATCAATAGATTCGGAAATAAGCCGACCATGCGCCAACGGATGCTCATCGAGCAGCGCCCCGAGCGCCGATAGCGCGCCGTCCTCCTGAGTCAAGTCGTCGGGAATGATAGGAGCCGGCAAGCGATCCGTCGTTAGCGGTTCTCGCAAGGAATAGATCGACACGACAGACTCCACCGCGTCCAGGAGCAGAAGATCGAATGTGATATCCTGCATTTGTCGCAAATGCTCGGGGCTGAGAAGATCGCGTCCATCCACCGCGAGATAGATATCGAGATCGCTCGCTGGGAAGCGCTCTCGCAGTGCCTCGAAGGCTTGGTAGTCCGGCGTCGCGGACTCAAGAAATTGGTCGAGAGCATCGTCGGCCTCTATTCGAACTAGACCGATCGCCATCACTGCCGACAACAACACCAAGACCGCAAGCGCTCGTCTCGGCCAATGCGCCGTGATCTCGCCAAGCACAAGGAAGGGCTTGGTGCAGCGGTACAGGCGGGTCTGCGGTCGCGGTTCGTTATCGTGAATCATAGGGCCCCAAACCATAGACGTACCCTTTAGGTCGCACTCCATTGTCACCCAACATCGACCGCTCCGGCTTGTCCGCTTATGGCGCCCAGGCGGCACACCGAAAGGCTGACCTCGCATCGGCCTTCCACCCGAAACAGACATTTCAAATCAGATTGATCAATCCGGCGCCTTGGCTCATTGACCAGCGTCAAGAGCGCCGGTGGGGGCATTGTCAGACAAACCTGAACGAGGCTGAGAAGGCTTTCTGACAATGCCCTCGTCGATATAGCAACGGCCGCAAAGCCTAGTTCTTTGATCCCGCTCAAGGTTGTTGATTTCCCAGTATGACCCTCGCATGCTCGCTTGCCCGGATAGGAGAAAACCGAAATGAAAGTGCTTAGAACGTCCGGGATCTTCGTTGCGTCGTTGTTCGGGTTATCGATGCTCACATCGGCTCCGATATTCGCTCAGGATTTTTCGGTTCAGGAAAAGGATATCAAGGTCGGCGCAGCAGGTGACGTTGATGGGTGAAGGCGTTGAATGTGGCGGCATGAACGGCGAGGAAACGTTGGGCTGAGTCGGGTGATTTGAACCGCTGCAGTTTTCGTTCTCGGCGTCATATCGGCTGATGTGAGTTCTCCGCCCTGTTGTTTGCTCGCAAGTCTCTATCGTGCTCAGCCGTGAGCCCGATCGCGCGGAACGCTGTCGGATAGGATCGCAGCCGATCGGTCACAACTCGGCTCGGCGCAAAGCCGTACTTCTTAAGTAATTTCACCATGAGTTTCTTTGCGGCTTGTGCATTCCGTCTGCTCTGGACAAGGAAATCCAGCACATCGCCCTCGTTGTCGACCGTCCGCCAGAGCCAGTATTTGCCGCCGCGGATTGAAATCACCATTTCATTGAGGTGCCAATGATCGCTCGGTCGCGGCCGCGAACGGCCGATATTCGAGGCGATCGACGGCCCGAACTTCAGGAACCACCGTCGGATCGTCTCGCACGATGCGTCAATGCCTCGCTCGGCCAGCAGCTCCTCGACATCCCGAAAGGACAGCGTGAACCTGGCATAAGAGCCAGATCGCATGCTGGATGATCTCTGGCGGGAAGCGGTGGCGCTTAAACGATATCGGTCTCATCGGATGATGCTAATCGGCGATGAACCGTAGAGCTTTCCCAGTTACCGTGACATTGTCGTCGAGGCCGACACGCAAGTCGGTTCTTACCTGTATCCCAGATGACTTCCTCAATTCGGCCCGAAATTTCCAATTTCGTGGGAACGCTTGCTATCGCTTAGAGAAATGGAAGAGGACCCTATGAAAGAACTGGAAAATAGAGTTGCCATCGTGACCGGGGGCACGTCTGGGATCGGGCGCGCTGCTGCGGTTGCCCTTGCTGCTGCTGGTGCCAAGGTCATGCTCGCAGGCCGGAGGGCGTCAGAGGGAAATGAAACCGTGGAGCTAGCGCGCAAAGCGGGAGGCGAGGCGAACTTTCTGCAAGCGGACGTCACCAAGGAAGAAGATATCTTGCGTCTTGTGACTGATACCGTGGACCGCTACGGCAGGCTCGACATTGCCTTCAATAATGCAGGCTTGGAGATGACCGGCCCGATTGCCGAGGTCACCGAAGGCGATTACCGCAAGCTCTTTGATGTCAACGTCTGGGGAGTTCTCGCCGCCATCAAGCATGAGGTCCCGGCCATGATAAAGAACGGCGGCGGGTCGATCATCAACACCTCGAGCATCGCAGGCCATATCGGCATGCCGGCGGCCTCTCTTTATATCGCATCGAAGCATGCGGTCGAGGGCATCACCAAGGCATGTGCGCTTGAGCTGGCGAAAGACTGCATTCGCGTGAACGCCGTGGCGCCGGGCGCCATCGAAACGGACATGATAGACCGCTTCGCCGGGGAAGAGGGCGAACAGCGCGACTACCTGACATCGCTGCACCCGATAGGCCGCATGGGTAAAGCTGAAGAAGTGGCTGACTCCGTCGTCTTCCTGGCGAGCGATCGGGCGAGCTTCATCACTGGTCACAGCCTCCTGGTCGACGGCGGCTTTGTCGCGCAATAGTCGCAGTGGATTGGCTTCTTGTCGTGTCCCCCGGTGGCACCTAACGGACATATCAGGGTGCAGACGCAGTGTCCGGTTTAGCCCCTTAAGCGGACATGATCCGCCGTCGGCGCAGGTCGGTCCGAACACTGAGCCGCGTTCTGATGTCCGCTTTTCGACAACGCAGCTATCTCAAGCCCGCTGAGCCGAGCGAGTGTGTAGGGGAGGCTAAGTCCAGAATTTCAGGGCAAAGAGCGTAAGGGGGGAATGACCAAATCGGTCCTCCGCTACCAATCGTTTCAATGAGTTGGCTCTTTATGGGCGTCCCCCGGTCAAAAAGATCAACCTGATTTGCTTGGCAGGGCAAGCGCGACGGGCCACTGCGCTTTCAAATATTTGCGAAACCACACGCTGTATCTCCGTGGTGTTGCTGACGCGTCGGCTTGCACATCTTGCAAACAGGTCCACTGATAGTCTTCTGCCTCTTCGGGGTTTAGCGTGACGGTACCGTCATAGAGACAGCGAAATACGTGAACAATCTCGTGTTCGATCATGTCCTGATCGAGATCCGCGCGGTAGTAGATAGTACCAAGCGCCTTGAGGTTGCAGAGAAACCCCATCTCCTCTCCAATTCGACGGCATGCCGCAATGGCGATGTCCTCCCCGGGCCGCGGGTGGCCGCAACAAGCATTGGTCCACAAGCCGCCTGAGTGGTACTTACTGGAATGGCGCTTCTGCAAGAGTAGCCGCCCCGTCTTGTCCCAGACGATAATTGAAAATGCTCGGTGCAGAACACCTTGCCTGTGGACCTGAAGCTTCTCGCCCGCGCCAATCTCGCGATCGCTGTCGTCAACCAGAATGACATAGTCGTCGGGTTGCATCATACGACCTCCTGGATCGGATTGGCTTCGCCAATGGACCGCGGTCTGGTGTGAGCGCGTCCATGCAGTCCGGCCTGAACCAGCCCTTGCGACGTTGCGTTAGCTACTAGGCTTCGCCCAAGGTTGGAGTGGTCACGACGTGCGGCCAGCATGTGAATAACAGAGCCTAGCCATGCCGCCCATCGTCCATCGAGTTAGGAGATTGCTGCGGCAGACCACGGGAGCCGCAAGCATGACGCCGCGCACAGTCGATCTGGAAATTTTTGGCCGATAGTCGGAAGAGAATGGGGATGCCTGCATCACCTGATTGAGGGTCGCGTAGGCCATACCAACTGCTAACAAACAGAAGAGGCGGACGCCGGTCTGACGACGCGGCACTAACTGAATGTATTCGACGGCGTTGCCCAAATGCTCCAAGGCCGTTGCAGCGAGCCGCAGCATGACCGGGCGGAAATTGGGGCTGCTTGTGGCGACTTCGAAATCAGCAAGGTCCAAGCTCGTCGAACGAAAAAGGTCCTGTGGCAGCCAGCATCGCCCGTCGCGTTTATCAGCCCATATGTCTTTGAGAATGTTGGTCATTTGCAGGCCCTGACCAAAACTCGGAGCCAGCCTTTCAAGGGCTTCGCTGCGACTGTCGATCTCTTCACAATGGTCGCAGAACAGCTCGGTTAGCATTTCGCCGACCACGCCCGCCACGACGTAGCAGTACTGGTCCAAGTCGCGCATATCGGACAATCCGTTCGGACGGTCGACATAAAATCTCATCCCGGATGCCATCTTTCTGAGACAAATCCGAATGGCCGCCTGTTGTCTGGGCGAAAACGCTCTTAAGGAACCGAACAAAAGAGGCAAGTTGTCCAGAAGGTCGAGTTCCTCACGCGTGACATGGCCGGATAGCTCGGCGGTGATGCGCCGCGAAACGTCGGGTACGATGGCGTCGTCGTCGACTGCTGCAAGAAAGCACTCGAGCTGGGACACTTTCTGATCCGGGTCCGCAAGTCGCGAATCCTCGATTGTATCCACCGCGCGGCACAGGAGATACGAAACGCCAACGCTGCGCTGCAGGTCAGGCGGCAGTTTGGGGATGGTCAGCGCGAAGGTGCGCGATAACTGCGGGATCAAGAGCTGCGAGGGCTCTCCGTTGCACAAGGCGTGTTCCACCTCGGTCGTGACTCCAGCCCCCATCCGCTCAAACTCGCTCATGTAAGGAGCCCGATAGTGAGCCCATTTGGCCTTGAAGGGCCTCGGAACGCGGACAAGTCGAAATTTTCCTGTTCGGTCATTAAAGGCACCGCTGAAGGAGCGCAATAAGCACTGCGGGCTGCGGCGCTTCGATCTTTCAATATAAAGCGCCCCGGCACGAACGGCTCAGGACTTCGTTAGTGTCACGCTTCCAGTTGCCCTAGAACTCTTGAAAGTCATGGTCTGGACTGCCCCCTCGATGACGACTCGGATCCGTCCTGAGATGTCGTAGGAGGCGACATGGAACTCTCCGACATAAACGCCCGGTTTGACCTTCAGAAGCTGTCCCGTCTGATTTATCGCTGTCGAGATTGTAACGCATTTCGCTGCAAGGCGAAAAACCTTATCGGTCTCGCGCGTGTAGCTCACGCGGCACGTCAACTTTTGAGGCGGACCGTCCATTTGCTGCATCGTGCCGCTTCCATTCCAAGTGCCTTCAAGAGGCAAAGGGGCTGCATTCAGCGGCGAGAGAACGGCGACCGATAGAACAACGGTCAGCCAAAACAGGATCCTCATGTGGCTCTCCCTAGTTATGACCCTTGCTTAGCTGCTCTTGGGCATTCGCGGTGTGTCGCTCGCTGACTCACCGCGTCCCTCGACAACCTCAATGAGTGCCGGTAACACGAGAAGGTTGGCAAGCAGCGCGGTCGCCAAGAGCATTATGACGACTTCTCCGAACAAGCGCAGGCTGGGAAGTTCGCTGATGAGCGTGCCTCCGAACCCGACAATCAGCACCAAGCAACCGACCGCGAGCGCAGGGCCAACCGTTGCGACGGTTTCCTCAAGAGCAGGTTTCACGGCTTCGTTCTTGGAGCGCATCAAACGGTAGTAATTGAGGATGTGGATGGCATTGTCCACTGCGATCCCAAAGCCGATGGTGAAAGCGACTACGGAGGTGAACTGCAGCCCCGCTCCCGTCAGGTGGAGTATGGCACCGGCAACGGCGATGGGCAGAATGTTGGTCAACATGCTGTAGAGGCCCGCTCGCAACGACCAGAATACAAGACCGATCAGCAGGATATTCAACCCGATAGCGATCAGGAGGCTTCGGTTGAGTTCGACAATCATCTCGTAGCTCGCCCGGGCGGAATGCGGTGCGATTCCTGTGACGACAAGATTGACATTCGGGTGGGCCGCTCTCACCGCCACCAATTCTTCCTCTAAGGCATCCAAGACCGGCACGAGCTCCGAAGCATCAACGGCAGGGAAATAACCAGTCACGAGCGCGGAATTGTCGTCGACAGAGAGCATGCGTTCGATGAATGGTGATTCTGCGTCCTTCAAGAAGCCAATTACTTGGTCCCTCTTGAGGCCGCCCTCGATCATCCAAGCTTCGATGCTGTGTAAGGAAACCACCTTCTTGACGAGCGGCAGTTGCTCCAAGGTCTTATGTGCCTCCTCGACTAAAGTGAGCGTCTCGGGTGTTTCAAGGGACTGCCCCTGTGGCCATTGGATGTGAAGGAGTATCGCTTCAGTGCCTGCGAACTGCTCGTCCACAATGTCCATGGCCCTGGAGGCCTGACTGCTTTCGGGCAGATAGTCCCTGTACTGATAGCTTGGGCTGATCGTGGCGTACAAGATGCCGGCGCCGACCGCCACGACGATGCCCCCGACAAGGAATGCGGTAGCGTTGCCGACAATGCCTTGCCCCAGTCGTCGGCAGAACGCGCTCGTTCCCTCGAAGATGCGGTCTATACTGCGATCCGATGATGTGTCCTTCGAATTCTTCCAGCCGAGAAGCAAAGCGGCCAGTGCTGGAAGGACCGTAATCGTAATCAGGAAGGCGACTGCGGTGCCGATGGCTGCGGTGAGCCCGAATCCCGAAACAAGCGTGTGCGGTACGATGGTGAGGGATAGCAGCGCGATCGCCGTCGTCATCGAGGCCAGAACGCAGGCGGGACCGATGTCGCGCACCGAGGCTATTATGGCGCCGCTGAGGGGGTCGCCCTTCACCAGATTACGCTTGAGGCCGAACAGCAAGTGAAGCGAGCTGGCAACGACGAGCACGGTGACAAGTCCGGGGACCACACCGGTCAACACCGTGATCTCCTGCCCCCGCAGCTGTGTGATCCCCATGGTCCAGATCACGGCAATGCCTGCTGGCACGCCCGCGAGGCACGCGAAGACAAAGCTGCGAAAGAACAACAAGCAAATTATCATTGAGACAGCGAAACCAGCGCCGATAAGGATTCGCTGATCTCGGATCAGCGCGCTGACGATTTCAAGACGAAAGAAGGCGATGCCACTGAGCTCCGCATGCAAATCCGAGCCGGACAGAACCTTGTCGGTAACGCTGCGCAATCCATCGGTAATAAGACGAAGGTCTTCGATATCGGGCCGCTGCTCGATAGCGACAACAAAGAGCCCCGTCGTGGCGTCGTCCGAAAGAAGCTTGCCGGACACAAACGGGTGATTCAGGATGGTTTCGCGCAAAGCCGGAAGCTTCTGGTCAGTCAGTTCCAAAGGAAACACCGCCTCGGCGTTGCCCGATGCGTCCGGAGGATGGTGGGCCGAAAACATTGATGAGACATACTTCACGCCTTCTACGAAATGTAGCTTCAGGTGGAGGTCTCGGAGGTGACTGAGATTCTCTTGGGTAAAGAGATCGTCGGCCTGCACCAACAACAGGACGTCCTCGCCGCTTTGCGGGTATTGGTCCTCAACCATCCTTAGGTTGATGAAGTCTGGGGTCCCGGATCGGAATATCTCGCGGATGTCGCTGGAGAACTCGACTTTCGTGGTCGCATAGGCGAGAGGAATGGTGAGCGCGGCAACAAGCAGCAGGGTTATCCGCGGGTACCGCTGCGTCAGCAATCCGAGCTTTTCGAGACCAAACCCCGCCGTCATCAAATCAACCTCTAGGCTTAGCCGCCTGTTTTGAGTCGCAAAACAGCGAAGCTCATCAGAAGACTAAGGCCCTCTGCTACCAACCAACAGTTGGACTGAGTCGCGCCGTCGTTAGGTCGCCGTCGAAGGTGCTTACAAGTGAATTCCCGCGCCTACGCCCATAAACTCTTTGACCAAGATATAAGCCGTGCCGAGTTTCGGAGGGCTTAGGGCCTGCTTCTCTCAGTCCGGACCCCAAAGCAGACCTGATCTTTGACCGTAAGTTGTTCGCACTGTGTCGCGAAACATATCATCCCGGCTTGCGCGGAACAAAGAGGTAGATCGGGGAAAGACGCCTTGCGCGCCGCCTGCAACCGGATTGCGGCCGCGCACTGTAGTGTGCCTATGACCAGGCTAGCCATGCAGTAGCACTTCGGCGCGCGCTATTTTGACCGCTTCGAGCCAACGGCGGCTCCGATCGCATCCCTGCCGCTTGCCTGCGTGTGCGACTCGACCGCAGCCAGCGCCCAGAGCCCAAATATCTGGCCGTAGTTGTCATAGTGGATGGCGCAAGTGCGATTGAACACGCCTGCCATGACTTCGTCCGACCAGCTACCATCGGACTGTTGCCGGCCGCAGATAAAGCGCACGCCGGCACGAACTGCCTCGCTATCGGCGAGCTTGGTCTGAACCAGCCCGAGCAACGCCCAGGCAGTCATCACGAGCTGTCCCTCGGGGCAGGTCGCGTATCTACGTCGTTTGCAGCTATCAATTGTTTCGCCCCAGCCTCCGTCGGGGAGCTGGTGTGCGACTAGAAATTCAGCCGCGCGCTGGATTGGGGAACTGTCTGCAGCCAGTCCTGCAGCGCGCAGCCCCGAAATGGCGAACCAGGTTCCGTATGTAAAGCAAATGCCCCAGGATCCGATCCACGAACCATCAGCCTGCTGTTGCTTCAACAGAAACGCACGGCCTCGTTCAATCGCATGTTCTATGCGTGCGGTGCGCGCTGGCTCGGATTGCAAGTGGCCGTAGCTGGCAAGCGCCTGAATGCAGGCCGATGTGCACTCGACGTATGAGTGGTCCACCATGATGTCGGCAAAAACGAGCGACGGGTTCAACACTTCCATCCATGGAAACGTGCGTGCCTTCTCGTAGGTCGGCCAGCCGCCATTGGCGTTCTGCCAGTCCAATATCAGATCGACAGCATGCAGAAGGCGCTGTTTGTCGATCGGTTCCTGAACCCACGGCTGCAGCGCTATCGCGGACTTCAATCCTTCCGCCGTGCAGTCGGATATCGGCCAACCGTGCTTGCGGTTCGAAAATGGCCAGCCGCCCTTGGACGCATCGCGGTAATAGAACTGGCGTTCTGGGACATCCTCGAGCACCTGGTTCTGCTCGATGTAGCCATGAGCCTTTTCCACCATGGCGGGGAACTCGCTCACGCGGCCCGTTGCGCAAACCGCCTGCACCGCGAGAGCCGTGTCCCAGAGCTGGGATGAATTGTACCCCTGCATGTGGGTGCCGTGTGCTCCCTTCCACAAGTACTCGGGCACCTGTCGGAGGTGAGCGGTGAGACGTGATCCACCGGGCTCTGCGAAGTGCCAGCAAAGCATGTTGAGGACTTTGTTGATCGGGCCAATGCAGACGTAATCGGTGTTCTCGTCTTCCTGGCCGATTTGGTTGAGAACGAACGCATTCGCGCGATCGCGGAGCGCTTTGCTCGCTACGACCTCGTAACCGTTGAGCAGCCGGTTGAAGACGCGGTATGTGCGCGAAAGTGGTGTGTACACGTCGCTCGGCGCACATCTTGTCTGCGTAGCGCGCCAGTCGACTCCCTCATAAGGGTCGCAAAAAATCTCTCGGCGAAGTTCGCGCAGGAGCGGTGACAACGGCGCCTGAGCTTGAAGCCCGTAGAGATAGCTCATGGGCAGATAGACCATGCGACTGTGACACCAAAAGCGCGACGGATGCGCGGGCAGCGCTTCCGGCAGGAGCCAAAGCTCGGGAGGCACAGGCATCACGCCACGGTAGTCGTAGAGATTGAGCAGGGCGAGAAGGAATTTGCCCCAGGGTGGTACGTGGGTCGCACCACCATGGTCTAAGAGCCAAGTCCGGCCGCGCCTCAAATCGGGGTCGTCCGCAGGCCTTCCCAGCAGCCTCAGGGCCACGTAGCACAGGGCAGAAGTGTAAACATAGCTGGCGCCTCCGCTGTAGAGTGGCCAACCGCCATCGCGATTCTGATTGTGCTTGAAATAGTCGATGAAGTCCCGCTCGACGTCCGCATCGAACGGCTGGTCCATGATGTGCGTTGCAGCGACTAGCGTCGGCAGCAGGAAAACCGGCCCGCCATAGTCGCCGCGCCAGCTGCCATCAGCCGATTGCGTGGCTTGCAGGTGCTGCAGCGCAAGCGTGATGGCCACGGATGTATCCTTATGCGCGTCATGCGCTTCCTGCATCCCCTCGGTCACCTCGTTCCCGTCACTACAGGTGTAAATTTTGCCTGCCTCCATGACCGACGCGTTCGTCGTCAAAAGTGACGATCCGAACTCCTACTGCGCGAGAAATCGACGAACGAACCGCGGTCACCCCGTTCGACCGATCTGCTGATAGCCGCAAGAATCGGCGGAGAGCTGTGTGCTGGTATATCCCGGAGCGTTGAGCTGTTTTGGTATCTTCCGATATCGCGGAAGAAGGCCCGCAATGGGCCACGCACTCCATGAGATGAACCTGGATATAATGTGCGGGATCCGGCGCCAACTGCCCTCGCGCACTTGCGACCCGATCGTTGTTCCCGCCGCCTTGAGGCCGATCCGGAAAAACGATGTGGCAAAGCTCGTCCCACGAACGTCGGCTCCGGCGAGCATGCCCATCGTGCGGCAACGCTCCGTGGCGTTGGAGCGCCAAACGTCATACATAGACCTGCGTATTGCGACAGCGTCGAAGCGATTGTCGGACAAGACCTGGTACAGCGCATTGGAGAGCATCTCCGGCACGCGCGTGACCCTCCTCTGGCGGCGGGCGTACTGAGCTACATTGGTACTCTCCACCAAAGCTTTGACGTCCATCAGTCCCAGCGAAATGCCGATAGCAGTTAGAGGGTGCGTACAGCCGGTAGCGTCACCGACCAAGGCGACGTTGCCGCTCCCATACTCGATGCGGCTTTGGAAACGGGTCTCTATCCAGGCTGGTTTTCTAGCGTCCAAGGAAACTGCCAAGGCCCTTGCGATCGCAGGCGGCAGGGCAGGTGCGAAAGCATCATAGAGTGCGTTTTTATCGCGCCGCAGCAGGGCCGCCGACGCAGGCACATCGAGACACATGCGAACGCTGTCGGCACCAATGCGGTAGAGCATTATGGGACCAGGCCCGCCGTTCATCACGTGACCGTAGCCTTCCACCGGCAATTTCACGTCGTGTAGGACGATGCCGCCCATGAAGGAAATGCCAACAGACGAATCGGAAAGACCCAGAAGGCGGCGCGTACCGGAACGCCTGCCGTCGGCGGCGACAATCTGCTTCGCGTCGATGCGGATCTCGGCGCCTGACTCTCCGTCCACGTAGGTCGGTGCAGGCGTTAGTTTGGAGAGCCGGGCCGGCGCCACGTAGTCGATGTCTGGATTGGTCGCGGCTTGGTGGCGAAGCTCACTCACAAGCTTGCTATGCTCGAAACTGACTCCAGTCATGCCGTTTGGATACGGCAAAATGATGCTGTCGGAGCCGTCGTCCGGATGCACGACAAAGCCCTGCCTCGGACCGTTCTCAGCGATCGCCTCTAAGCTACCCAGTCCAAGTCTCTCAAGGATTTGGACGCCGGAAGGATGTATCCACTCGCCCGCAAATCTTTGCGATGCACGGGGATTGGCTTCCAGCAGCAGCACTGTGGCCCCGCGCTGAACAAAGGCGATTGCCGCTGCGCATCCAATCGGTCCTGCGCCAATTACAGCAACGTCATGACGTGTTCGCACTGAAGCTCCACCGGCCTTTGAAGGAAATCAATGCGCCCAACCACGCGCGTCACATTGGAGCCAGCCTCCAAATGATTAATCAGGCGGGATCGCCTCTGAATCGTAGCCGGATACTTCCACCTTGGCCACCCGCGATTCTGCAGGCGCGCCGCCCGCGAATTTTGTCTCCAGAATCGCTCGAGGGTGTCGACAAAGCTATCAAAGAGAGGGAAAATCCTCGGCGATACGCTGGGGCTTCAGCCAATCATGCCGGAACACCGATGGCGGAGCGGCTTGACCGCATGCCTTATTGGCGAGCTAATGCACTGTCGCGCGGTGGCAACGAAGATGGAGTTTAGATCATGAAAGTGATCTTGGCGCAGCCACGGGGGTTTTGTGCCGGCGTCGTCCGGGCGATCCAAATCGTGGAGCAGGCGCTTGAGCGGTTCGGCGCACCCGTCTATGTACGCCACGAGATCGTTCACAACCGCCATGTCGTTGAAGGTCTCGAAGCCAAGGGCGCCCGCTTTGTGGAGAGCCTTTCGGAGGTGCCGAAGGGTGCGGTGACAATTTTTAGCGCCCACGGCGTATCGCGTGCGGTGGAGCGCGACGCCGATACGAGGGGCTTAGTCGTGCTCGACGCGGTCTGTCCTCTGGTCGCCAAGGTGCATCATGAAGGCCAGCGCTATCTCGACCAAGGCCGGATCGTGTTGCTAATCGGACATGCCGGGCATCCTGAGATTGAGGGCACCATTGGCCAGCTGGACGGCGAGGTGCATCTCATCCAAGGAAGCGACGATGTGGAGCGGCTCGATATCCCCGCCGCCGCGCCCGTTGCCTACATTACGCAGACGACGCTGAGCGTCGACGACACCCGGGCAACCATCGACGCCGTCAAGAAGCGGTTCAAGGATGTCGTCGGCCCCGAAACCCGCGACATCTGTTATGCCACTCAGAACCGCCAGACGGCAGTGCGCGATCTCGCGTCGTTGGTCGATCTGATCTTAGTGGTCGGAGCAGAGAACAGTTCGAACTCGAACCGCCTCCGTGAGATCGGGGAGGAGTTGGGGATCCCAAGCTATCTTGTGGCCGATGGCAGCCAAGTCAAAGATGAATGGTTCGCGGGCAAAGATACGGTTGGTCTCACAGCCGGCGCCTCGGCTCCGGAAGCGTTGGTCGACGATGTGATGTTGGCGCTGCGGCGATTTGGACCGCTTTGTGTCGCCGAGCTTTCCGGCACGGAGGAAAGCGTCTATTTTCGGCTTCCGCAAGAACTCGTCGAGGCATAACCAATTGATATTGTTAGACTAAATTAGATTTAGCCTCCTGGCAAGGATCCTTTGCGTCCGGCGACGCGCGCGATCCTTTCCGCTACTTCAACAGTGCGCCCAAGGTGATCCGTTCGCTTTGAACGGTCGTACCGCTGACCAGCGGCAAACCTGTTGGGTTTGAGCTAGCGCGTCTGCGAACTTGGCCACCCCGCAACACGAACTGTGGGGTAGCCTTTCTCATCACAACTCACCTTGTGCCGTGACTGTCTCAGCGTACCGGGCAGCGACGGATACTTTTCGAAAAGAGACTCGAAATGCTCAGAGTGCCAATGTTCTTCTTGCTGGGGCTCGTCTTGCTACCAACGAAGTCTGCAGCATTGTCGGAGAATGATCGGCTATCTTGCGTCAAAGAGCTTCCAAACCCAATGGGCTTGGCAGTCCGCAAAGACTACGTCCTGACTTGCACGACAAAGGTAGACGACCTCACGATTACTCAAATCACAGCCAACGATTCCCGCTGCGACTGCCGCGTCTACCACTCAACACAGAGCATGGGCGCCGGAACACGATTCATGTCGATTTGCCGCAGATCGGGAAGCCCGTGTGACTTTACAGAGGTCAAGTTTGAGACGAGTTCGGGTGATTTCGTCTTCACTTGGGACCGCGAGGAAGACGAGCTGGACCTGCCGTGAAGAGCTTTCACAGGAGAACCTAACCTCCTGTTGCCTAGGTACGGCATTGTCCAGAGTAAATTGGCTTGAGCCGAGCAGGGGGCATCCTTAGCCTCGGGCTATGAGCAATTCTTTCCGTTATTTCAACAGCTCACCTGAGGTGATCCGCCTCACGGTCATGATGTGCGTCCGCTATCCTCTCTCGCTGCGACAGGTCGAGGATATTCTGTTCGAGCGGGGCGTCGGCATTTGCCACGAGACGATACGGTTCTGGTGGAATCGCTTCGGTCCGATGTTCGCCAACGAGATCAGGAAGGGACGCCTTCACCAGCGGTTGTTTTCGCACTGGCGCTGGCAGCTGGACGAGGTCTTCGTCAGGATCAATGGAGAGACGCATTACCTCTGGCGAGCGGTAGATCAGGCATTGTCAGAGCAAATTCGGTTACTTTGCCAAAACGTCAGAATCGGATTTCGCGGCCGTTGATTTTACTGCATTTTTCCGGGTCGATCTGAGCGGTTCGATGCCCGCTCCAAGTATTTAGAATTTTGCTCTGACAACGCCTGGCTCAGTGATGGGCAGCGCCATCCATCTTTTGGAGGATACGATATGGGTGTCTTTGAGCGATTTCTGTCCGTCTGGGTTGCGCTTTGCATCATCACTGGCATTGCGCTGGGCGTACTTATCCCGGATGCGTTTCAGGCGCTTGCCGCACTCGAATACGCCAATGTCAATTTTGCTGTAGCCATCCTGATCTGGGCCATGGTCTGGCCGATGATGATCGGCGTTGATTTCTCAGCCATGCGCCGTGTTGGCGAAAGGCCGAAAGGCCTGATCATCACACTAGTCGTCAACTGGTTGATCAAACCGTTCACGATGGCCGCGCTTGGGGTCCTCTTCTTCAAACATGTCTTCGCCGGGCTCATTTCGCCCGCTGACGCGGAAGGCTATATTGCAGGACTAATTCTGCTCGGGGCTGCGCCCTGCACAGCAATGGTCTTTGTCTGGTCGCAGCTCACCAAGGGTGATGCCAATTACACCCTGGTCCAGGTCAGCGTGAATGACGCGATTATGGTGGTTGCATTCGCTCCCATCGTCGCCTTCCTGCTCGGCGTCACAGATATTGCTGTGCCGTGGGAGACACTGCTCTTGTCGGTAGCGCTTTATGTCGTGATCCCGCTGATTGCAGGTGTCATCGCCCGAAATGTCCTGACAAAGCGAGGTGGGGACCAAGCTGTCACTGCCTTCACCAGCCATATCAAGCCGCTCTCGGTCATCGGGCTTCTGGCCACAGTCGTGCTGCTGTTTGGCTTCCAAAGCGAGACCATTCTCGCAAAGCCGTTCGTGATTGCCTTGATCGCTGTTCCCATCCTGATCCAGTCGTATGGCATCTTCGCGCTTGCCTATGCTGCGGCTTGGGCCTGGAAAGTACCGCATCGGATCGCTGCACCTTGCGCGATGATTGGCACCTCAAACTTTTTCGAGCTAGCCGTTGCCGTCGCCATCAGCCTGTTCGGACTGAACTCCGGCGCGGCGCTCGCAACAGTCGTTGGAGTTCTTGTCGAAGTGCCCGTCATGTTGTCACTCGTGGCCTTTGCAAACCGTACGCGCGGCGCGTTCCCAGACACTGAAAGCGCAGACTCTCGTCTGGAGGCAAATTCATGATCGTTATCCACCATAATCCTGACTGCGGGACGTTTCGCAGCGTGCTGGCTTTGATTGAAGCCAGCGGCGAGAGGCCGGTTGTCATCGACTATCTGAAAGAGGGGTGGAACCCGGCCCCAGCTCCTAGCTTTGCTCGCTGCCACAGACCTGACACCGCGCCAGGCCCTGCGCGAGACCAAGTCGCCCGCCAAAGAGCTCGGTCTACTTGACGACGGCGTCAGCGACGAAACGATTCTAACAGCCATGCTTGCACACCCGGCTCTCAGGCTGAGATGTCCAAGACGCCTAAGTTTTGGGGCAACCCGCTACTCCATGCGCCCGGGTCCTGTAAGGCGGAATGGCTGGCCCGCTGACACATGGCTCCCGAGGGCAACTTGGATGGCCGATGTGTGAAAACTAAAGTCATTGGTCCTGGCATGAGACGGGCATTCCGAGCCGATAGATCCTCTCTCATTGACACCACTACGTCGGGCCTTTTGATTTTGCTGAACTCGTGTCAAACTTCGTTCAATAGAATTTTGTCCAATATGATGATGCATGAGTGTCCGTGGATCTCAGGGGCAGCTCTCAGCGAGGAACCGAATGAACCAGGAACCAAAGCAGGAAATCTTCTTCGGTGGCTGTCCGCATGATTGTCCCGACACGTGCGCAATGCTTTTCGAGGTGGAGGACGGGATCCTCAAAGGCGTCAGAGGCAACCCTGAGCACCCAATTACACGTGGGGGCTTGTGCGTGAAGCTTAAGGACTACGAGAAGCGCCATTATCACCCAGATCGACTGTTGTACCCGCTGCGCCGCACAGGCCCGAAAGGCTCCAAGCAATTCGAGCGAATTACTTGGGATGAAGCCCTTGATGAAATCACGAGTCGTTGGAAAGCGATCATCGAGGAGCACGGCGCACAAGCAATTGTTCCCTATAGCTACCTAGGCCATCAGGGATTGGTTCACGGTCTGAACGGAGGCGATGCCTTTTTCAACCGTATGGGTGCAACGGTATGCGAGCGCACGTTTTGCGGTGAGGGATCTTGCACTGCCTGGCTACTTACGGTTGGGCCGACAGCCGGTGTTGATCCAGAGAGCTATATTCATTCGAAGTACATCGTCATATGGGCCTGCAACAGTGTCAGCACCAATCTGCACCACTGGGCCATTGTGAAAGATGCGCAAGAAGCCGGCGCCAAAGTTGTGGTGATCGATGCCTATTCGTCGAGAACTGCCAAGGAGGCGGATTGGCATATCTGTCCCAAGCCAGGTACTGACGGCGCGCTAGCCATGGCCGTGATCAATTCCATAATCGAGCAGGGTTTGGTCGACCAAGACTACGTCGACAACTATACGGTCGGCTTTGACGCACTGAAGGAAAGAGCCAGAATTCGGACGCCGGAATGGGCTGAGGAAATCACCGGTGTCTCAGCAGACGACATTCGGAGGCTGGCACGGGAGCTTGCGACCGAGCAGCCCGCTGCCATCCGCATGGGCGTGGCGCTCGAGCGCCACTACGGCGGCGGCCAGACGATCCGGGCCGTAACTAGCATTCCTGCGCTAACGGGTGCGTGGCGTCATGTTGGCGGGGGAGTGACGCAATTTCCTGTTTGGGAGCACCCCTACAAGTTCGACGTGATTTGTCGGCCTGATCTCATTCCTGAGGGAACTCGTGTCATTAACAATCTTCAAATTGGCCGCGCTCTCACTGGTGAGATTCCGCTCGATCCGCCGATCAAATCCATGATGTGCTGGAATTCCAATCCTGTCACGCAGGCACCTGAAACTGACAAAATTGTCCAGGGCTTGATGCGTGAGGACCTTTTCTTGGTCTCTGCCGAGCACTTCATCTCTGATACTGCTTCTTATGCCGACATCGTTTTGCCAGCCTCTATGGGCGCAGAGATGGAAGATATGATCCTGTCATGGGGACATCTTTACCTGACTTACAATGCAAAGTGTGCCGAGTCGCCTGGCGAAGCCATCCCGAATAATGAAATCTTCCGACGTCTAGCCGCGCGAATGGGCTACGAGGAAGAAAACTTCCAATGGTCCGACACTGAGTGCCTGGAACACTATGTCGATTGGGACTCGCCTGCGTGCGAAGGAATAGATCTCGACTATCTGCGTCGCCACGGTTATGCGCGGCTCAAAGTGGGCACCAAGGACGACCGTGCGCCACATAAGGAAGGCAAATTCCCGACTGCTTCAGGAAAGTGCCATTTCGAAATCGTAGGTGCGACCAACTTTGTGGCCGGGCCCTTCCGCCAGATGTATGAAGGCTATCAGGCTGGAGAACCACTGGATTCTCTCCCGGATTATGTGGGTACGCGGGAGTCACCTGCTACCAACCCTGAACTAGCCAAAAAGTACCCGTTGAACATTGTCTCACCAAAGAGCCACGGCTTTCTGAATTCCTGTTACGCCAATATGGACCAAAAGATTAAGGGGCAGGGTGAGCAGTTCGTTCTAATCAGTTCGAAGGACGCGAAGCAACGGGGCATCGTTGAAGGTGACAGAGTTCAGGTCGCCAACGGCCGTGGGGCTTTCAAAGGTGTGGCGCGTATTACCGAGGACGTGAACCCAGGGATTGTAGTGGCGACTCTTGGCTATTGGCGCCAACTCAATCAAGGCACGGTGAACTCGATCAGTTCAGCCGAGTTCACCGATATGGGGCATGCGCCTTCTTTCTCAGATAACCTCGTAGAAGTGACGCGCAGCAACTAAAATCGATTTTCTGGTCCGAAAACGCTAGGCAACCGGCTGCCCCAACCGGCGGAAAGTTAGGTTTGCGTTGTGGTCATCGCTATTGTGCGCAACGCCGACCTTGTTAAAGGCAATGTCAGCCGATGGCACATAGCGGACATCAAACCCGGCGGCGCATATGTCCGCTTTTAGGGGCAAAGGAGACATCGCCAACTCTCTTGCTAACGTCCGCTCGTGATCCAAGCTGACATTTGGCGTGGCCTGATCAATAATCAACGGTGTCATCGAAGACGCTAGCTGCTCATTGGAGATCGATCAGACTTGCATACCTTCGCCTGGGGTGAATGCTTCAACCTCAATATTCCGGCTAACCGGGTGGATGTCGGTTGAGGGTATGTGCTGGGGAGACCGACGATGCCGGCGATGCCAATGATGCGGATGGTGCTCGGAACCTTGATGTTGGTGACACTGAGCACCGCCCTGCTCGCTGGAACCTCCTCGGCAGAGCCGCCCCCGAAACAGAAGCCATCGTCTGAAGAAGATATTCGCGCCGCACTACTAGAGCGTTGCCAGTTTTGATGATGCCATGCCCAGGGCGACATGGGTCCAAGATAGGTGGAACCGGCAAGAATAGCTGCGAGCTCTCAGTGAGCGCTCCACGGCTTCGGCGTCCTGCCTTCGAGTCCCGTTCGCGCGTGTGCTTGCTCCTCGTTAGTGATCTCTACTGATGGCTGCTGTTGAAGTCGTATCGTGAGCCTCTCGCTAACAATTCGGCCGCCAGTTCTTTGATCATCATCAAGGCGGGGTCGAACTGCGTGCATATAGAGGACCCAGCAACAATGCCATCGATTCCAGGTCGAAAGCTGGCGTGGACGCAATCTGTCCTCTTTTGCGGGCGGGGTTAGTATCAGGAGACGCCGCGTAGCTGGAGCGGCGCTGCCTGGTCTCGAAGCGGATCGGCGGCAATCACGACGGGGCAGTCCTTGCAATGTGGGTGCAGCAGGACAGCCTGTGCCCATTTCCCATGGTGAGAGAGGATGTCGCATGCTTGATAGAGACTCTGGCGGGGCCGCAGAAGGAGCTCCTGCAGAGCCAACAGAGGCCGCCGCCAAGCCCGCGGAGGTCACTTCTGACAGGGCTGCGCCCGAGGTATCAAACTTGAAGACCGGGGCTCAGGCTGAGCACCGCCTGGCCGAGATGCGTCATGACCCCGAGATGGTTCGTCGCGCTTTCGAAACGGGGGAGTACCCGTACCACACCAAGATGGGTACCGCCGCCTACGAGAAGCAGAAGGCGAAGCTGCAGGCAGAACTGCTCAAGGTGCAGCGCTGGGTTAAGGAGGCTGGGGTCAAGATCGTGGTGCTGTTCGAAGGCCGCGACGCAGCCGGGAAGGGCGGCACCATTAAGCGTTTCATGGAACACATGAACCCGCGCGGAGCGCGGGTTGTGGCCCTGGAAAAGCCGAGCGAGGAAGAGCGCGGGCAGTGGTACTTTCAGCGTTACATTAAGAACTTGCCTACCGCAGGCGAGATCGTCCTGTTCGACCGCTCCTGGTATAACCGGGCTGGCGTCGAGCGAGTGATGGGATTTTGCTCGCCGACCGAGTATCTGGAGTTCATGCGCCAGACCCCCGAACTCGAGCGCATGCTGAGCCGCAGCGGCATCAAGCTATTCAAGTACTGGTTCTCCATTACCCGCGACGAGCAGCTGCGGCGCTTCAACTCCAGGGAGATCGATCCGCTCAAGCAGTGGAAGCTCTCGCCGATTGATGTGGCGTCGCTGCAGCGTTGGGACGACTATACCGAGGCCAAGGAGGCGATGTTCTTCTACAGCGACACCGCCGACGCTCCGTGGACGATCGTCAAGTCTGACGACAAGAAGCGAGCCCGCCTTAATTGCATGCAGCACTTCTTATGGTCGCTGCCCTATCCGGATAAGGATCTGAAGGTTGTGCGCGGTCCTGATCCTCTAATCGTGGGCAATGGCTCTCACGTCGTGCATGCGAGCGAGCACATCCTGGGCAAGAGCCTGCACCCCGGCACGCGTAAGACTTGACCGTGGCCCGATCCGTATTGGTGCCCAATATGTCCCTTGTTGGCACTTAATCGACCTCAATCGTGCAACTAAGAACGTCGGGTTAGAGGTGTAAACCGGACGCGGTCGAACCACGATGCAAGGGCTGCTAGTGACCGATAGCCGACGTCCGTATGCTGGTAGAGATCAGAGGTTGTTTGCCCATGTGGCGAAGGAGCAAGGAAGGCTTGGCGATCTCCCGCTCCAAAGCTCACTTTTGGCGAAGCAGTTCCGCGCAGCCCGCCGTAGCATCTTCTCCAGACTCGAAATAGCACGCGCTTATCCGATCAACACCCAAGATACGTCCCTGATTGTAACCCTTGCTGTCGGACGCAACCCACGTGAAAGAGATGTTATCTGGATAGATGACACCAAAAAATCTTTTCGTACCTTCAGGGTAGGAAAAATGGCCGCGAAACCGTCGGTCGCGCTGTTCCGTTATCTCGATCTTCTTTTTTCCCCAGACCCGGTAGCCTTTTTTGTCAGATACGGTCCTGTTCTCTCCCACCCAGGTCCCGACCAAATCAGGTATGGCCTCTTCTGCAGCGACGGGAGCGCATAGTGAGCCGAGAGACGATAACAAAAAAAGCGACAGCGCACTCAATCGTTTCGTCATCATCCCCTCCGCCTCCAACGCAGCCTTCAAGGCTTTTCGATCCCAAGCTGCACGAAACAAAAGCGCGTATCATCATACGAGCTGCAGCAGAACCTTTGTCAAAACGCATCGAACCCAGGTCTAGTATCGTGACTGCCGATCCAAACTCTACCGAAGAGCCAACGCGGCCGAAACCCAGCCGGCAGCCGACCCAAACCGATAGGTCAGGCATGTCAGCTAAGGGGCGCAAACCGGACGTGGTGCAGCCGCGCTCTGAAGGCCGCTCATGACCCAAAGCAGACCTCCCAGCGCAAGACTCTTTTCGGCGGTTTGGCCTCAGGCAGACAAGCCACCTGAGGGCGGAGTTTCTACCTCTAGCCCGGGTTCGTAGCGGAGATCACCCATGAAGACGACTTCATGACGATGCCATCTGCTTCTTTCTTCTGGCCATCAATTGCCGCTGCGAGTGCCACTTCTATTTCACTGCGTTTCGCCTCAGCTTCAGGACCGGCTTCGCGAAATACTTCTCCCGCGGGCCCTAGGGCGAGCTGAAAATTGATGGCGTCCTCCACTGTTCTTCCGATCAACACTGGAGCGTCGACACGATTGAAGGTGACAGCGGTGTAACCCGCAATTTCCATCATCTTGGAGACCATCGCTTGGTCCGACATCGAAAAAGGTCCTGGGCCACAGGTGCGGGCGTCTTCACCTGCCGGCGGCAAAAAACGCAGCACCTCGTTCTTGGCCATGCTGAGCCACGGATTGTCCTCAGCTCTGCGCCAGACAATATGAACCATGGTCCCACCAGGTTTGAGCGCGCTCCTCATGTTTCTCAAACCCGCGACCGGATTTTCGAAGAACATTGTGCCAAAACGCGAAAAGACGAAGTCGTATTTGGGTTCAAAGCGCTCGCGGAGGGCGTCGCCCTCCATGAAGAAGACATTCTCGAACCCCCGCGCCGCCGCTTCATTGCGACCATGTTCTAGGAAAGATTTACAGCAGTCGATGCCGCTCACCTCTCCGCTTGGCCCCACACGTTCTGCGAGCTTCATGGCTGTGTCGCCGAAACCACAGCCAACGTCGAGAACTCTGTCGCCTACCTTTACCGGCAGGCTGGGAAAGATAGCCTCGCTATGGTGTGTGAGTCCGTCCACCAGTATATGCTTGTAAGCTACGAACTTAGGTACAAGAACCTCGTTCCAGAAGTCCACGTACTCTGAACTGGAGTCCTTCGCGTTGGCTTCGCTCACAACGCGTCCGTATTTGGACGGCTGCTGCTGCACCTCTGGTTGTTCCTGATCCATTGTCTTTCTCCATGGTCATGGCTAATCCGATCGTCTGAACTCTGAGGAATAACTATGGGGGCGGGGCCACGCGACAGTGAGTGCCTTTTCTGCCAAAACGGGTCCGTTTGCGCCAAGAATATGCACATCTGTCGCGGCGCGAGTAGAAGAACTAGGTCTGAACTGAGGCGTCGAGCAATCCGCGCGACCGTCGTGTCGTTCTACTTCGTCCCACCCGCCTTCGCACTTCTAGCGAGCCGTGGCGCGCTCCCTTCAAAAATGGAAGGCCGGAAGCGCGACCTGTTTTCCCAGCTCCTCAGCTCCGTGAAGCCTGCGCGGCGAAGTCCGCTGACGTAGAAAAGGAAGCCAGGGCTAGCTCTTAATGTACGAAGGGTCCTCTGCCGCGCGGATACACGGACTAACGCCAATAAAACTCCCCAACGTCCGCTATGGGTTGCCGATTCAACCGATCGCCGCAACACACTGTGCGAATTTCTCTGCTGGTGAGTGATACTGCAAGGTCTTTCTGGGCCGCTCGTTGAGCTCGCGGGCCACGGCGTTCAGCCTGGCCTGGCTGTGCAC
>Ga0316190_10000548_pt1 | contig 26203 bp, 36 predicted proteins | sample Eddworburrow2_MG_FD_204929 | JGI IMG/M metagenome (GOLD analysis project Ga0316190, IMG submission 204929) | Coastal sediment microbial communities from Maine, United States - Eddy worm burrow 2 | ecosystem: Environmental > Aquatic > Marine > Coastal > Sediment | place: USA: Maine | collected... | reverse complement strand
ACGTGATCCGCGCATATGCCGACGTGGCCAACGATGTGAACGTGTTTGGCTACGTCAACAGGATGGATCAGACGCCATGACGCGCCGCACGCGCCAGCCTTCACAGCTCGGGCAGGTAACGGCGCCGTTCCCGCCGCTGTTCCGCACTACATCGATCAGCGAGTATTACACCGACTTCGACGGCGCGACGGAATACGCTCGCATAGACGCCGACGTGTTCAACTTCACGCGCTTTCAGTCGTGGTCGTTCTCGTGGTGGATGCGAAAGACGGGCGGCGGCATCACGCAGATCGCCGGCCGCCAGCTCAACGCGTCGCCCTTCCCTGGCTGGGCGGTCATCTGCCGCAGTGGGGCGATCGCGGTCACGCTGACGAACACGCACACGACCAACATGATCGAGGTGCGAAGCACCGGCTTCACCTTCTTCACGGGCAGCTGGAAAATGGGGCTCGTCACCTACAACGGATCAGGCGCGGCAAGTGGCGTGCAGATATACGCGGGCCAGCTGGTCAGCGGCGTCCCAACATTCTCCAACGTGACCGGCTCGATCATCACAGACAACCTCACCGCCTCGATTCAAAACGCGACGTCGCGATTCTCGGCGATGGCGCGCTATGACACCGTGAACGGCGCCGCGGCATTCACGAGCGAAGACTTGGCCGACGTTCGCCTATTCCCTGGCCGCGTGCTCGACGCGGTGGAAGGGACGGAGCTATACGCAGCTGGGCGGATGCTGGATAACAACGACTTTGTGCATGGTGACGACTGCGATTTGTGGTGGCGCATGGGAGACGGTGACGCGGGCGACAGCTACGACAGCAACACGATCGCCGACAATAGCGCAGGCGAGAACGACGGCACCACCGTTGCGCTCGCGCAGGCAGACGCGCTGCTTGGCGCTGGCACTGGCGCCGGAACTTGGCCGGAGCGTGCAGCATGAGCTGGATCAACTCACCTTTGCGCGCCGCCATCGTTGGCGCGGTGACATCGGCTCCGCTCGGCGTGGTTGCGCATCGCTACAAGGCGCGGCCGTTCAAGTACGAGAGCGACGCGCAGGCCGCGGGCTTCGCGGCTGTGCTCGGCGCGCTGTCGGGTGTCGCGTGGTACTGGGGGATCGAGCGCGCGATATACAACCAGCTCGGCGCAGAGAAGCACGAGCCCGAGCCGGACGCAGTGTTGGCGGTGTCGCAGCTGCTCGACACTGACGCGCCGGAGATGCCGCCAGGATGCCGCAACACTCACTTCGCGTGCTCGGGCGCCTATCTCAACTACTACGGCGTGGCGGCGCTGAGGCCGGGCCAGAATCCGGTGCATTCGATGATGTATCTGGCAACCTGGCGCGGCAACATGAACACCAACGCGCAACGATTCGCAACAGAGGCCGCGCTCCGCACGTTCTGGGGTGGCTTCTTTCCAAATGGGATCTGGGCGATGGGCACCAATTGCAACGCCGATTTCTGTAGCTACAGGGTGACGCGGTGAAGCCGCTCGACGTGTACCCGCCTTTCGAGGCCGTGACCCGTTGTGAGCCGCTCTACGGCGACGCGGTGAAGCGCCAGCGGCCAGGCATCGCTGCCTTTCGCGAGTTGGTGCTAGACGAGTTCGGCGGCTCCGATCTCGGCGTGGGGCGCGAATGCCCGAGCGGTATGGCGTCGAGCACTCACCATGAGTCACGCGGCTGGGATTGGGGACCGAGCCCAGGCGAGCAGCTCGCCGACTGGCAAGCGCGCGCGGCGCTCCTGATCGCTCAGCTCACCGACAGCGGGCCAGCTGGACCACACGAGCTGGCGCGGCGCATGGGGATCCGAAACATCATCTTCGACCGTGTGATCCGTGGCGCTCGGCACGAGTACGCGGCGCGGCCGTACGACGGCGAGAACGATCACACGACACACGTTCACTTTGATTGGAGCTGGGCAGGCGCAAAGGCCTCGACCAGCGGATACGACAAGAGAGGGGGTGCGGCCATTGTGCTGCTGCCCTTTCCTCGCAACGGCGGCGATCATGAGTTGGGCAATGTTGAGACGGAGGCCAAGAAGGTGATCGGGACAGTTGCAGACGTGCGCGGCATGGGTTCGACGTCGCAGGCATTCCGCCGCGAGTTGCTGGCGGTGGCCGAGCGCCTCGGCGTCAATGCCGACGAGCTCGCCGCGGTGATCAGCTTCGAGACGGGCGGCACCTTCAGCCCGTCTGTCCGAAACCCGCACAGCGGGGCGGTAGGCTTGATCCAGTTCATGCGCGGGACGGCTGAGCGGCTCGGCACCACGCAAGACGAGCTTGCCAGGCTGACCGCCACCGCGCAGCTGGCCTACGTGGAGCAATACCTCGAGCCAGCTTCCGGCCAGCTCGCCGACGTCGCCGATCTCTACATGGCCGTGTTCGCGCCCAAGGGCATCGGCAAGCCGCTAGACTTCCCGCTCTACTCCAGGCCCTCGATCGCCTACGACCAGAACGCCGGCTTAGATCGTGACAAAGACGGCGTGATTTCCAAGGGTGAGGCCGCCGACCACGTGATCGAGCTGCTGGCAGATTCACGAAGAAAGCCGCGGCTTCCCGTCGAGGGGCGTGGGCCGATGGTGGTTGCCACGGCCGCTCTGCTGAGCGTCTCAGGGCTTGCGCTCTGGCTCTCTCGGCGCTGATGGTGGTAGGCTGGCAGGGCGATGCCGGATTATTACCCGCCTCCCAAGACCTTCAGCAGTTGGCAAAGCTTGACCAAGCACCAGCGGCCAATGCAGTCGGGCGGCACGATTTCGATGGACGCGCCGCTGCCTGGCGTTGGGCTGACGCAGGGATCGCCCGGCGTACAGGGCCGGCCGCTGGCGTTTGATGTCATGGAGCGTGACGTGGTTGACATCATCGAGCCAGAGGATCCGCTTGACCAGCTCGGGCCGGGTGATGCTGGGTTGTTCCAAAATGGCGAAGCTCCGCCGCCCGCGGGCCCTTCGCCCGTTGTGATTGGCGTGGGGCTGCTCGCCGTTGGCGCCGCCGCGTGGTACTTCTTGCGCTGAGGATACATGGCAAATCGACTACTAGATCCATTCGGAACGGTCATTCATGGCAAGGGTTTCATTCAGCCGCGCCAGATGACGCCCCCGGCAAGCGGGACGTTCACGCTTGCGGAGCAGGCGTCCAACGGTGGCGGAGTTGCTGCCGCCGAAGAAGACAACACCGTGATTTATGTCGGCGTGGGCCTCGTGATCGCGGCTGGCGCCGCGTGGTGGTTCTTGCGGCGCTGAAAGGTTCGAGACGATGCACGAAGTAGAAGAAGTTTTGATGCTCAACGGGATCGCCCCGCCTCAGCTGGGGGTGGTTGCGGAGAAGAGTCTCGCGCAAAAGGTCGCAGAGTCCGCGCCGGTCATCCTGACCACTGGCGAAGAGACGCCGAGCGGCTGGCCCGCTGCGGTGAACGTGCGGCCGGATAACTGGAACATGAGCCTACAGCCGGCGACGTACACGATCGCCAGCGGCGACACGTTGGCGGGACTCGCTGCCACCTACCTCGGCGCTCCGCATCGCTGGAAGGAGATTTGGGATCTCCAGCCGGCAAGCTTCCGGTTCAACAACTCGCCGGACGTGCTCGGGCCGGGCATGGTGTTTCTGATGCCCGATGAGGCGCGGGACAATCTCAAGGCGTGGCTGGCTGCGGGTAAGCCCACCGCCAAGAAGCCGGGGCAGCTCAGCAAGGCTGACAAGCAGGCGGCCACTGCCAAGAAATATCTGCCGTACATCGCAGGCGGGATCGTCGGTCTCGGCGTGCTCTGGGCGTTCAGTCGAGGCTAGGCCATGGCGCTCGGCTGGTCCGAGATGCGCGACAGCTTCCCGCGGGAGCTGCAACCAGCGCAAGCGCACATCATCGACGCGGTGAGGCGCGGCGACTTCGTGGAGCCTGACTGGTGCGTCATCGAGCTAGAGCACCCGACAGAGCCGATCGTTGCGTTCTATGAGGTTATGTGCGACGCGCTCCGCATCGGCAAGCCTGGCGACTCCGTGCGCGTGAACGTCACGCACGCCACGCAACAAGCCATTGCCGATCTGCTCGGCTTGCGCGTGCTCACTTCCAAGCTGGTCGACGACATCGACGCGCAGGCGCCGCGGTTCGTAGAGCCGCTACTTAAGGCCAACAGCACGAAGGTGGCCGCCATGGTCGAGCACAGCCAGCAGCTCGACGCCAAGATGGGGCCGCGCGCAGAGGGCGAGCTAGCCGGAGGAATCGGCAAGCAATGGATCAACCATCCGCGGCTCACCAATCCGGCCGGCGAGCTGTTCGGCAAGAACACCGCGATCAACTACGGATGGTCTTCGCGCCATCCGGTCAAGCCGGGCGCCAAGCGCCCTTGGCAGAGCGCGAGCCGTCCTCACCAGCTCAGCGTTTGGCAGCAGCCGGGGGGCGCGCACAACGCCGGGATCGCCGACGTGACGAGCGGCCATGTCGACCGGAGCCAGTTTGCCCGCTACGGCCGGGCGATGCTCACGGTGTCAGAGCGGAGCATTTCGCTGCCCATGGCGATCGATGCGGTGGCGCTCGATCCGCGCTTGAGCAGGCTCGTGAGCGTGGATGGTCCCGTTATCATGCGCCACCCTTGGACGCAGCCGTGCCTGTCGCTGGCGGATGGCGGAAGCTGCCCGATCGTCCCCCAACCCGAGCCAGACGCCCCAAAAGCTGAACGCCCGCGCGTGGCGTGGGCGCTCGCCGCAGTCGCGGGCGGCGCTCTTGCGTGGTATCTCTTGGCCTATGCCTGAGCTACGACACGACTGGACGGCCGAGGACTTGGCGCGCGGCGAGGCCGTGCTAACCGGCTGGAACAAGGGCCAGGTGGTCAACACCTACGCCGACAACTTCCGCGGTGTGCTGGCCATGCAGGCGAACGCCGACAGCCTCTACCCCGAGGGGTTCGTGTCCGAGCTGCTCGGCGGTGGCGTGCTGGGCGACAGCTACGAGCAGGCGAAGGCCGATCACAAGGCGGGAGACTTGCGCGGCACCGCCTACCTGGCCAACGCTGCCGCGATCCGCTGGCTGTTCAATACGTCGCGCCGCGTGGAGGGCGGTGAGCCCGTTCTCAAGTTCCCGACGTTGCCGGCTGGTGTGCCCATCGTTGTCGCCGCCGCTGTCGTCGGCGTCGCCGCTGTGGCCGGTCTCACCTGGTGGGGCGTAGACCGAAACGAGCGAGAGGCAGAGGTGGAGGTCAAGCGCGCCGCCGCTGCGGCGGAGGTCCAGATCTACGTTGCGCGAGTCAAGGCAGCGGTGGACACACAGACGCCGATCCCAGAGCCGCCCGACATGGTGAAGAAGTTCGCAGCCGTCGAGGCCTCGACGTCTTGGTGGCTGCTCGGCTTTGGCGCGATTGGCGGAGCCATGATCGTCGGCGCTGCGTGGTTCACCACGAGCCGGCCGAAGTATCAAACCGTGCGCGTGAACAACCCGACCCGGCCGCGCCGCAGGTTGCGCAAGCGTCGCAACCCAACGCGAGCGCCACGCCGGAAGACGAGCACGAAGCGCAAGCGCGCGCCGCAGCGCAAGCCTAACCCGCTGCGCCAGGGATACAGCCGCGCAACGGTGGCGGCCAACGTCGCCGAGATGAAGCGCAAGGGCTACCCCGAGCACCAAGCCGTGGCTGCCGCGATGCGCTCAGCTCGGGCGAGCTGGCGCAAGAAGAACCCGCGCGGAGGATACCCGGCGCACCTTCAGACCGCCGCAGAGCGACGCGGCAAGAAGCGCACGACGACGAAGCGCAAGCGCAACCCGAAGAAGAAGCGCGTGGTGGTTGCGATTCGCAAGAAGAACCCGAAGAAGCGCGCCGCGAAGAAGAAGGCGAACCCGAAGCGCCGCAAGGCTGGCAGTCCGCCGAAGGGCGCGACGCCGCGCGCAAAGTGGGTGCGCGCGCAGATGCGCAAGGGCCGAAGCAAGAAGCAGGCAGAGGCGCTTTGGAAGGGCCAGCAGGCCATGAAGAAGAAGCGCCGCGCCAGCAAGAAGACGAAGCGCAAGCGCAACCCAAAAGCACGAGCCGGCGCAAGTCGTCGGCGCTGACGACGCAGCAGCTATATGAGAAGCTCGGCCGGATCTCACGCCGTATCGAGCTGGCAGAGGAGCGGCTCAATAAAGGCACCTACAAGGAGCCCTCGCGCGCGGATGTGTACGAGAAGATCGAGAAGCTGCAAGCGCAGGCCGAAGACATCGAGCGGCAGATCCATGAGCGCGAGCGCGAGCAGTGGCCGCCGCATCGCATGAACCCCGCCAAGAAGGGCGCCCGCACTTCTGTTGGCCTCGACTGGCAATGGGCGAAGCAGGAGCGCCGCGACATCCGCGGCAAGGAAAAGAAGATCCGCGCAACGCGGGACGCGGCGCTCAAGGGCACCAGCGCCGGCTGCGCGTTCAAACGCAAGGACGTTACCGCGTGGTGTCAGAAGCGCCGCAAGCAGATCCGCGACGAGGCGCGCAAGAAGCTCGACAAGACGAAGCGCAGGCGCGCAGAGGTCAACCGCGCCGCGGGTCGAGTGAAGCCCGAGACCGCGACGCGCAAGAAGATGAGCAAGGCCGAGAGCGACAGTTTGGCAGAGCACAACGTCGAGCCTCGCCACGTGAAGCTCTGGCGCGAGGTGCGCCACTTGTTCCCGTATGCAGACGCGCCCGACAAGCGCGCCGAGCTGTTCGGTGAGTGGCTCGAAGAACACCCTTCGGAGGTGTATGCCTGGGAGCAGGCGCGCGAAGAGGAAACCGACTACGGAGCCGAGGAGGCCGAATACTACCGGCAGATGGCCTCATGAGATCCGCATCAATCGACAGAACGATCGCGCGCGTGCTGGCTGTGCTTCGCCGCGCCGCCAAACGACGATCGGCGGTGTTCCGTTGAAAGGTCTTGTGACAGGCTTGGAGCTGCCGCCACCGACCGGCAAGAAGGGGCGGCCAAAGGTCTACATCAACGCGAAGGCTCGACGGCTCCACGCGCGTTGGTCGGAGCTTCAGCGCTTGATCCTGGAGGTCGCGCAGGAAGACGGGTTCACGCCCGAGGCCGAGAAGCGATGGCGCGGCGAGTTCTTCCGGCTCGGTAACTTGCTCAACTACAACAAGCTCAAGCGCCGTAGGAAAAACCCACCGCGGCGGGTTCACGCGCAGCTGGCATTTGGGCTGCCCGTGGCGGTGTGCGGCTACGTCGTACAGAGCCAGCGCGGCGATGCCGTCGCCGAGGATCTGGCGGTGGTTACGTGTGCCGACTGTCGCCGAGCTCATTTCTGAGGACATAAACTCGAGCCACGCCAACGGATGAAGTCTGACCCATGACGCTGACCCCACGCCTTAGAAAGCTGCTCAAGCAAGCCACGGCCACACCTGAGGGCCGCGTGGTTGTGGAGGACATGCTCGCCAATTTGGTGGACGACCTCGACGACGCTGCGAAGTTCTATGAGACCTTCCACTGGGGCAATGAGCCCGAGAATGTGACGACCGAAGCGGCCCCTGTGGTGCGCCCTGGTGATGTTTTGGTCAAGCTCGGCGAGCTGGCTGAGGTGGCCTACGATGGCGACAAAGGTGGGGAGTTTTACCGCTGGGTACACGAGTTTAGGCGCCCGAAGCCGATCCTAGCTGTCACGACCGCCAAGAAACTGGTAATTGTGGGAGGCGGATACCGCGTGACGCGGGCCGGGATTGTGGGTTAGCCTCATGGCAGGAAGAGAAGCAGGCACGGTTCCCGTGCTGATGATGAACCCCGACGAGAGACGAGAGCACATGGCGACACGACGCAAGACCACCCGACGCAAGACCACCACGCGCCGCAAGCGCCCAGCTCGGGCGAGCGCCCCGCGCCGTCGTCGGCGCCCGGCTCGCAAGACCACCACGCGGCGCCGCCGCATCCGGCGCAAGAACCCCAAGGCCGATCTGATGGGCGCTCTGCTGGCAGCGGTCGGCGGCGCAGCCATCGGCGGCGGAGCCTACGCGCTCGACGGCCAAGACATGAGCGCCAACACCAAGACGGCGATCATGGGCTTGGGCGGAATGGCTCTCGGCGTCGGCGTTGGCATGTTCAACGATCGCATCGGCTGCGGCATTGCTGGCGGCGGCGCTGCCATCGCGGTGAAGTCGTTGCTGGAGCAGTACCTCGCGGCGCAGGCGACTACGGCCGGCATGGGCCGGATCCCTGCCTACGCGCGGCGCAAGTTCGGCAGCACGCCGACTCACCCGCATTACTACCACATGCCCGCGCAGCTCGACGCCGTGCAGGCCGACCTGATTGGCATGGGCGACATTGGCGCCGTGGTCGCTGACCTCGACGCCGTAGAGGCGTCGCTGATCGGCGTCTGAAACTGAACTCCGCGCGGCAGATGTGCTGCGCTCCTTTTGCAACCCGCACAGCGTACAAACGCACAACGAGACAAAGCACATGAATCCGTCTTTCGGTACCTCCGTCCTGAACATCCAAAGCAAGCCGCTCACGCAGTGTGAGGCCGAGCAGCTCTCCGTCCTTCAGCGTCAAAAGCGCCTGACTCGATACCCGTACTATTCGACCGTCAAGTTTGTGGCCCCCGCCGCAGTCGACCCAGCTGGCGCGGCGACCACTTACGACCTCGCGCGCGGAACCATCATCGAGGCCTTCAGCTATGCGGTGGGCGACAACAAGATCCCCGCGGGCTACACGACCGGCGACGGCGTGGCGACCAAGGCCGATACCAACATCACCACGCGTTTCCAGACGATCGGCGGTCAGAACGTCATCATCCACGGAATCGCGCTTCAGTGGTGCCCGGCTGCCTTGCATCTCGACGACGGCGACGCATTGCCCCACCGCGTGCGGCAGCCTGACGCGGCTTTCCTGGCCGCGCTCAACGAGGCTGTGAGCGTGGAGCTGACCCTCAACGCTGACGAAAACACCTTTCGCATGGGCACGATCGGAATGTTGCCCGGCGCTGGCGGCCTAATGGGCGGCTCCGACGACATCGTGGGCGACACCAGTTTGGCCGGCAACCAGCGATCGATTCAGTACCCGACCAATGGGTGGCCCGTGCGAAGCAACTACTTCGCAATGCCCGAGGGCTTGATCTGGCGCAACCAGTCCAACGCGGACAGCCAGCTCAAGGTGAAGTTCGAGGTGACGCGCGCGATCCGGCTGTTCACGGGCGGAAGCCCCGAGCACAACATCCAAAACGTGGCCTTCGACAACGCCCCGGCGACCGCTTCCACCGGTACCGGCAAGAACTTCCCCACCGAGGTCGTAGCAGAGCTGAAGGTGATTCTGGTCGGCTCGGTGCTCGGACCGCGGACGCGGAGCGCCTAGCAGTGACGAAGCGAGCCGGTTTCACGCCGCCCACCGACGAGGAGTGGGCGGCGATCTGCGAGGGCGCCGCGGCGGCTGGTATGAAGCCGTGGGCCTACGCGCTCGCAAACGGATGGCCGGCCGCGTCGTTCCATCCCTCACCCCCGCCAGCGCCGCCCGAGAGCGGCGAGGGCGACACCGACCCGCCACCACCGCCACCGCCGCAGAGCGGCAAGGGCGACACCGACCCGCCACCGCCGCCACCCTCGGGTGACGGTGAGAAGAACGACGACTGATGGATCAAGCAACGCACGCAGCAATCACGCAGGCGCTCCAAGACGCGACCAGCCCCGACGGGCGTCTGTCTCAGGCTGGGCTTCGCAAAGCTCGGGCACTCGTCCAGCAGTGCAGGTACACAGGTGGCGCCAGTCGTGGCCCGCTGCCGGCGAACAGTGCCGTGCAGCTCGATCAGGTTCATCCGCCAGCGGCGGGCGACTACATCGAGCCGCTGATGGCTCCGTCTCGCTATCTGGTGCTTCCAGAAACGCCGGTCATCGCGCCGGCCGCTCAGAGCGCGCAGATCCGCCTGGAGTTCTCCGCGGGCGGCGGCTGGCTCATTGGCTGGCGCGCTGTCTCTGTCGACGTGACGCCGGGCGCCGGCGCCGCTGGCAACTTGGAGCAGGCCACGATGGGCGTACGCATGTTCCTGAACGACGGCGAGGAGCTGATCACCAACGGCACGGGCGCAGACTTCGCAAGCCTGCTCACCATCTTCGGGCCGGCCGTCAACGTGACGCCGATCATGCGACGAGTGGACGTCAAGGATAACCTCTTCGTCATCTGGCAGAACAACCAGCAGCCGGGCGGATCGGACATGCAGGCCTTCTGCACGTTCTCTTTCTGGCGCGAGAAGTACCCCGGCACCGGCTGACCCATGCAGAAGATCCGCCCCTGGCTACCGCCGATCGTGGCCGAAGGCCGGATCGGCATACCGGCAGAAGCTCCCGGCATTGTGATCCCAGCGCCGCCGATCGGCAGCTCGCAGGGAATGCTGGAGATCAACGCTGACGCCGCCGAGCTCGGCGAGGACTTCGCGGGCGGTTACTACAACTGCTGCGACATCTACATCAACGCGCCGGCCTCCTGGCTCGATCTGACTATGCGCCTTCGCGCCATCAATGGCGGCGTGGAGTCGCCGCTCGACATGCGAGCGGTAGCGGACATGCAGTTCTCGTTGTTGCCGACTGGTCGCGTGGTCGGCCAGCTGTTCAGCATTCGCGGAAAGCCCGCAAGCAAGTTCCGCGTGGAGGCGTTCAAGACCTCCAACGCTCACGATGACGGGCTGATTTACGGCGTGGCATGGGGCGGCCCCAATGGCGTCTATGGCGACCGGGCAACGCGCTTGCCCGTCGACCTGTACGCAGCTCCCCAGCAGCAACGGACGTTCACCACGGCAAACACGCCGCTTGTGGCGGGCGCGCCCGTCACCGCGTTTGCATCCAACCCGACCGGCGACGGGATCGCATTGACCGGGATCACCTGGACGACTGACGACGCCGCGGCGCGCATTCTGACGCTCAGCACGCAGCTCTCGGTTATCGCGCCGCCCGTTGCGGTGAAGCAGTGGACGCTGGGCGGCGTGGCCGGAACGACGCTCGTGGACGTGTTCCCTCAACCCATCTACAGCGGCCGAGGCCTGCTGTGGTCGCTCACACTGTCGGGCGGTGCGCCCGCCGATCACTTCGTCAACCTCGACGGGTTCGACGTGTAGAGGAAGAAGTCATGGGCAAAGACGTTATCCGCCAATTCATCCACCGTTTCCGCGGCTACTTTACGTCGCTGTCTGCTGGCATCCCGCCGAGCATTTCGCCCGTGAACCAGGGCGCGATTTACTACGACTCCGACCAGCAAGCGCTGCTCAAGAGCGAGAACGCCGGAAACTGGGTGCCGCTCTGCACGCCCAGCGCGCAAGCGCTCACGCAGGCGACGTGGTTTGTTGACCCGGTGGCGGGCGACGACGCAAACGACGGAGCCACCGCGTTGACGGCTTTGGCAACCCTCGAGGAATACACCGCGCGGATCGGCAGTGGGACTGTGCGCGTAGCGAGCACCATCACGATCGCCAACCCGCTCGTGGCCATCGGCGGGACCATCACCTTCCGCGGCGACTACCGGGCCCAGCTCACGATCCAGGGCGAGCAGACCGTGGTTCGCAGCGGCACGATCACCGCGCTTCAGGTGTGGCTAGCTGCCGCCGACCAGGATGGCCTGCTGACTGACGCTGGTGTTGCCACGTGGGTTCCAGACGAAGACCGGGCGATCGTGATGACCAGCGGCGCCGCCTCTGGCGCTCTGGCGTGGGTCGCCGAGGATGTTACGGGCGGCGGCGACCAGTGCCGCTACTCGCCGATGTGGGACGACGCCGGAGACGCCACCGTAAACCCGGCTGTGCTCGACACATACGACGTGGTTACGATGACCACCGCTGAGGCCCTCTTCGTGATGCGTCACAGCGGATCGATCCGGTTCCTGAACTTGCACATTCTCGACGTGGCCGGCAGCGGCGGCGTGCGGATGCTCTCTGGACAAACCGTCCTGACCAATACGAGGCTGGAGACGGCCGGAAATGACACCGTGTCAGGCGGAACGGAGGCGGGCAGCGAGGCGCGCGGCTGCAACATCGAAGCGCCGGGCTGGACCATCGAGAGCCCGTACTTGTTCGACGTGAGCGGCTGTCTTTTTCGCTCGCGCGTTCTGGTCGATGTTGGCGGCGCTTTCAACGTGGCAGACGACTGCCATTGGGAAGCGGTCGAGGGCGTGACCGTGCAAGGCAGTGGGCATTTTGAGATTGCAAATGGGGCCGGGATGAGCGTCTTCAACATGCCGGGCGCCGCCGACACCGCGATCAACCTGACGCCGGGCGCGTCTGCCCACGTGCGCGGGCGCGGGTGGGGCACCGGCAACGACGGCGCCGGTTGCATTGGCGTATCCGTCAACGGCGGCGCGAACATGCTCTACTCTGGAACGGCTGTGGATCGTTTCGGGTTCGCAGGTGCGACGCTGGTGGAAACGAACATTGCCGGCGATGTGACTGTTACATACGTCGTGCTTGCTGCTGTCGGCAGCAACGGGGCCAACGCCGTGCGCAACGCTGCCATCGCACCAGGAGCATTCACGCCGTGAGATACGTACGAAGCGGAAAGCGTGCGCCGCGCTATGCGACGCGCATGGGCACCAACGGCTGGCGCAAGCAGCTCGGGCAGCTGCCGCCCGGTGGCGTCGAAGATGTGCCGTGCCCGCCAGGATGGCCCGAGGGGATCCCGTGCGTGCTGCCAGGGCCCACGCCCGCCTCTCCGATGATTCCGATCATCACCGAGGAAGAGGCGGCGAAGCGCGAGGCGGCAGCATTCGACAAGGGCCGATCGTCCGCGACTGGTGAAGTGGTGAAGACCGCCGCGATCAGTGCGGCGGTGTCTGCTGTCGTTGGCATCCTGATCGGGAAGTTCATCGGATGACGCTCTCGGACGGACGGCGCCGTCCGGCGTGCTGCGCCTCGTGTGCTGGCGGCGGCCCCTGTGGTCAGCTGTCGGGCGTCTTCGTCGGCTCGACGCCCACCGTGGGCCGCGCGCTGGCCTACGCTGTCATTGGCGGCGCTGTGGCTGCTGGCCTCACGTACGGCTTCACCGGCTCCAAGCGAAAGCTACCGCGCAACGCAGCGCTAGGAGCTGCGGCGCTCGCTGCGTTTAGCTGGGCGGTGGCGTGAGGTGTGGCGGACGGCACTGCCGCTGCTCGTGGGCGTGCTCGGCGTTGGCGCTGTTGCATCGCGCAAGCGTGACGCCGTTGCGCCTGGACTGATTGCAAAGACGTTCACCAGCGGCGCGCGCTTCAAGCCGTTGCGCATGAGCGTGAAGCCTGAGATCAGGTTCAAGGGCGTGCAGCTTCCGCCTCGCCGCGTCGGGCTGAAGGAAGCGGCCCGGTTTGCCGTTCGCGAGGATCCGCTGGTGGTGCTGTTCGGCGTGCCAACGGAGGGGGAGTATCCGGCGCCGTACCGCTACCGCGACGCATGGGAGCTGGCCAACATCGTGCTGGCCGCAGGCTCGCAGACCGCGCCTAAGTTCAAGCCGTATTACAAGACGCTTCGCGCTCGCTTGCAGCAGATCGATCGGGCGGCCCTGCCCAACTGGCGCAAGACCTACGCCGTGATCATGACGGTTGTTCTTCCGTCGTACGCGTCGCCCCTTTGGTGGCACTGGTACAGGCCGACAAGCCGCGTGAAAGAAGACAGGTTTAATGCGATCATCACGTGGGCGGCTCTGTTCCTGACGATGCCGCAGACGGCGACAGCGGCGCGCGACATCCAACCAGATCGCGGCATGTCGAGCTTGTTGCCCAGCTTCGGCGCCTACCTCGATCCAAACGCGGCGCTGCGTCGCGGAGACCTCGACCCGCGCGACATGCGCCGCTGCATATACGACGTGTACAGCTACAGCCGCAACTGGCCCTTCCACCACAGAGGGGAGTTCGGCTGGGGCGAGTCGCTGCAAGAAACGATGTTGCACGCCGGGCAGCGCATGGCCGACCTTAACGCCGTCTACCCGCTCAGCGACCCGACCAAGTTTGTGATCCAAGGAAACCTCAAGGCGGTGGACGAGCTTGTGTGGCTGGCGAACGCGCGCGTGCAGGGTTCGATCGCTGTCGACTTCGACGAGACAAAGGCGATCGTGGCGCTCGTGCTCAACGTCGTGAAGGTGCTCGCGTCGGCTGTCGACGTGTTTGTGGGTGGCGCCATCGGCAACGCGATCCGCCAGGCCACCGACGCGATTGGCGCCATTGCAACCATGGCGGCCGATGGCTCGATCAATCCGGCGCAGCTTCAGGCCATGGCCGGCGCTGGCGTCGCGATGGTGTTAGACCAGGCAGGGATCAGGCTCGGTTACGACGAGCAGATCCGCGCGCTACACGGAGCCGTGCAGGGCTGATGAACAAGCGCCGCCGCCAGCTCCACATGATGAGCGAGGCCGCGGCCCTCGTGCTCATGGTTCCGTTTCTCGCCCACGTTGCGCGCACTCACCCGTCGAGCCCGACCCGCAAGGCCGCGCTCCTGGCGCTCGCTGCGACGATTGCCGTGGACGGCTACCTGCTCGCACGCTGGTAAGGCCCGCTCGAGATTACGTCCACATAAATTGAGCTCGGGGCCCAGAACGGAAAAAACGCCAGCCCGAAAGGGGGCCGGCGTTGTGTGATTGAACCGTGTAGCACCACTGCCGCAACCACGGACTAAGGATGCCCCACGGGCGGGCCAGTTGTCAAAAGCTTGCGCGCTGGTCGCGTGATCGGTTACGGTCGTCGGTGTGAGTAGCACCACGTCCCCCAGCAGCGACCACCATGGGAAAGCCGGAACCAGTCCACGCAGCAGAGCCACCCTGCATCGGTAGCAAGGCGCTGCCGCCTCGGAAGGCGCCGCCCGTTTGTAACGGCCGGTTCGCTCTCGTGCAGCCGCGAACCTACCGATTTGAAATGGTAACGTGCAAGACGTGCCGTCGTCGCGTCGCCGACCGCCCGCAGCTACTCGCCGCGATGAGTTTGGCGCTCCAGCCGGAGCTGCCGATCGACAACACACAAGGAGAACCGAATGAGTAACAAACAACGATTGGCCGTCTACGTGATCCGCGAATACACCAACAGCGAGGGCAAGCCCGATAGCTGGTGGAGTCGCATCGGGACAGCCTTCGTGAACAAGGACGGATCGCTCAACGTCGAGCTGGACGCGGTGCCGGTCAACGGCAAGCTCCACATTCGCGAGGAGCAGAAGAGGGACGACAGCAACCAGCGCGGCGGCGACGGCGGGCGCAGCTACGGAGGAGGGGGCGGCCGATGACCGCCGCCGATAAGTGCGAGCGCTGCGGCGCGGAGCACGACGAAGGAACCGAGGTGCTAACGGCGCTGGCCAACCAGCTGATCGGCCGGTTCTGGAAGTCTGCCGGCGACGCTCCCAACGTCGCGATCATCGTCGCCGCTGTGAACGTCGCAGCGTCGGCGTGGATCAGTGACGGAGAGAGCGATGATCCCGAGCAGTTCGGCGAGCTTTGCCGCGAGCAGTTCAAGGACGTTCAGCAAACGATCGCCGAGCTGGCCGGGAAGGTGCAGAACTGATGGCGCTTGAGCTGCACGTCGAGCCATGCGCCGGCTGCACGTCTCAGGACGTTAGCCACTGGTGCGAGCCGTGCCGCCGCAACGCGCGCACGCTGGCCGAGGCGCGCCAGCACATCGAGAGGCTTTCCGCTGCGCTCGACGCGTGGAAGTCAGTAGCCCAGAACCTTTGGGCCTTGGCGCGCATGGCCATCGACGAGTAACATGCAGGGAGCTGACCAGCTGGCCGTCTCGGCCTGCGTCTCACACACGCGGGAAACCCCCCGGCTCACAATCGTGGGTCGCGGGCCGAGTCGGCCAGCTCGGTCGGTTCTCCTGGGCCCCGCTGGCGCGTTCCTGTTCCCCCCCCACGGGGAGCGCCAGCGGGGCTTTTTTGCGCCCATGGCCCCGACCCCGAAGGGGGCCGGGCGGGTTTGGGGTGAGGCCGCGAAGCGGCCGGGGGGCTTGCCCCCGTGCGGGGTTCGGGGCAGCGCCCCGAGGGGGCGTGGCTGATGGCGCCCACGTTGCCAGCTCGCAAGCTCAGCCGCGCCGAGCTGCGACGGCGCCACGAGCGCCGCCAGGATCGGCGCCTCGACGTCGAGCGCCACCGCCGCAGGGCTGAGGGCGCCTACGCCTTCGGCAACGAGACGCGGACCAGCGAGACCAGCGACGGCGGGCGCGCTGTGATGCGAGTCGACGGCGAAGGCACCAAAACCACGGTGCAGCTCGCAAGTGGCCGACTTGTCGAGCTTTCGCACGAGAGTGACCCGCGTTTGCCTCCGCCTCTCGGCAAGGATGCCAGTTATGCACCCCCCCAGCCCACCAGAGGCCGCGCCAACGGGGGAAGCCCGCATGGCGATCCGCGCGTGTACGTTGGTCCCCAGCCTGGCTGGGAGGACAAAGCGACCCGTCGGCGTCTGTACTGGATGCGAGGGCGAGCCCGCCAACTGACAGCCCAGAACCCGCGCCAGGGTCCCGTGCAATACCTCCAAGAGCGCCGCCAGCGGGCTTGCGGGCTCTGTTCGTACGACGGCGACGGCGTGGCAGTCGTCGTCTCAGAGGCCGGCTCAGGGCGATTCGTGGGCGTCCAGCACTGCGGATCGGTGTGGGCTTGCCCTACATGCCGCGCCATCATCACCACGAAGCGAGCCGCCGAGGTGCGCCAGGTGGTCGAGAGCCACGGGGGCGAGCGGGCGTATCTGCTGACGCTGACGCTGGCGCACGAGAGCGGCGACGACCTCGGCCCGTTGCGGCGCGGGCTCGGGCTGAGCTACCGAAAGCTATGGAGCAGCGCGGCCGGCGAGCGGCTGAAGGCGGCGCTGGGGCTCGACGGCTCGATCCGAGCCATGGAGCTGACGCACGGTCGCAACGGATGGCACCCGCACATACACGCGCTCCTGTTGCTGGATCGCGTGCTCACGCTCTCGGAGCTGGCGCGGCTGGAGTACGCGATCAGCAAGCGCTGGCGCGCCATGGTCGCCAAGCACGTCGGCGAGCGCTTCGAGCCGAGCCAGAAGCACGGGGCGGATCTGCGACTCGCTGACAAGCACTCAGGCTACATAACGAAGCTCGGGCTGGAGATGGCAGACCCCGGCACCAAGAAGGGCCGCGGCAAGAACCGGACGCCGATGCAGATCCTGGCAGACCTTTGCAACTTCTGGACGGCTGCCGACGCTCGGCTGTGGCGCGAGTACTGCCGCGGAATGAAGGGCGCACGCCAGCTCATGTGGTCGCGCGGGCTCAGGGCGCGCCATGGCATCGTCGAGCGCACTGACGCCGAGCTGGCCGCCGACGAGGAAGTGGAGAACACCGATCGCATCGTGGGCACCGTGGCGCCGCAGCTCTGGCGCCGCGTTGCATGCACGCCAGGCGCAGACGTGTGGCTCATCGAACAAACGGAAAAAGGCGGCACGCCCGGATTTCTCAGGGCATGCCGCCGCATGGCCGAGCGGCTGAAGGCCGCGAGCTAGAAGCGCACCCGCAGCCGCAGTCCGTCGCCGCTCAAGCCGACGGCCGCGCGCTTGTTGTCGGCGAGCGACACGACCAGCACGACGCCGCCGACCGACGCGAACGCCGACGAAGCAACCATGGTTCCCGCGCCGATGTCTTCGCCGCGCTCGACCTCGGCGAAGAGGATGGCGCCAACGATGAGGCCGGCGCCACCGAGTGCAACCAGTGACGCGCCCGCCGCTGTGCCCGCGTCGTCGGCGCGCGCAGTCGCAGGCCAGAACAGCACGAGCGCCAGCACGAGCAGCAGCGAACGAAGCTTGTTCGTCACGGCGACGCCGCGAGGCGTGCGCACAAGAATGCAGCCAACGAAGTAGGCGAGACCGCGAGCAATCAGGGCGCGCTTTGCCTGGCCGTGTCCCGCTAGGATTACGCCGTCTCGCATGAGTATGGTTGCCTCCGCTTTGGTGATGCGCTCGCCGCCGCCGATGTTGAACGTCCAGCCCATCAGACTAGCGCCCCCAGCGTGGCGATCGTCTCGCCCAGCTGGACCTGGTGATCGGCGTAGTGAGCGCCGCACATTGCAACGCCGTCCACAGTCATCGTGACCACTTCGGGGCACTTGTGGCAGTGCTCCGACAAGCGAAACGGCACCGGCACGGTTTCGGCGTGCAGCTCGTCAGACTCGCGCGTCAAGCGCTGGACGCATTCAGTGATAACGTCGGGCGGTGCGCCGGTGTCGAGTAGGCGCACGAGGTGATCGGCAGCTGAGCTAATTTGGGCTGCGCGGTGGCGGGCGATCTTCTTGGTGGCTTCGTTCATGGCTCTTGTTCTCCTTTGGCGCGGCTGCATGCCGCACAACAGTTGTCGCATGCGATGCACTGAACAGGGCAACTGAACAGAGCGGCCGAATCGTGCTACAACTGTTGTCGACATGAGCACCACACAAGAAGCGGTCCGAATCCCAATTGTCAACTGCGGCGAATGCGGCGATGCGTTCGACGTGTCCGAATGGGATCAACTCCTGCTACTGGAGAAGCGCGAGCCCATCGGCAAAAACGAGGGCGCAGAGGTTCGACGGTGCTGCGGCTGTGATGGCCCGCTGGTTGTTCCGTTCGGCTTGCTCGCCGACGCGCGCGAAGGCTTCACCGTTGCGACGCGCGAGCAGTACGAGCAGCTATACCCCGACACCGGCCGCGCTTCGGTGGTAGCTCGGCCAAGCTTCCTGCGTCGCGCATGGCAGCAGCTCACGGGGCAATGATGCGCCACTGGCACGTGAGCCTGGTTTGGAGAGACGGCGCCGACACGCGATCCGTGTCGCGATCGATCGATGCGGCGACATGCGGCCACGCGCTCGACTTCGTGGCCGAGCGCGAGGGGCTGACGAGCGAGTCAGACGTGATCAGCGCGAGCGCGATGCAGATAGAAGGAGAAGACGATGAGCAGACCACACACGGACAACGAGCGGCAGGCGATGAAGTTGCACGCCGAGCGCGCGCGGAAACTATACCAGCTCCGTCTGAATAAGCAGGGAGCCGATCGCATTGTCGCCATGCTGAAGCGCGGCGAGGTGGCGAAGTGAACCGCGTTGCGCGTTGGCTGTTGCTGTCTCGCGCGCATGGCCTCTATGTCGACGCGGACCCGGCTGGAGTCTTCACCGCGCGCGCAGTCGTAGACGACATGGCCGCCCGCGCGGGTGGGGTGCAGCCGCACGTCTTCGCGAAGGGCGTGGGCGAGGCGCCGGACGTTGCGATCGAGCAGCTCTCAGATGAGCTGGGCAGGATTGCCGGCGAGCTGCTACAAGCGGACGGGTGAGACGCGGCGAAGGTATGCAGCTCGATTTCTTCGACCCCGTGCAGGTGTGGCACTGGAGCTGCGCCGTTTGCGACGTGAAGGCGACGACGCTGGCAACGCTGAAGCGACCGCGCGCGGGCATCCCGCCGAAGTGGTCATTTCAACCCCGCGGCGTTGGCGTGGTATGTTCCGACTGTGGAGCAGACAAGCGTATGGGTAGCGCTCGCGATGGCGATCGTGTGGGCGGTTCGCGAGCTGGTACCGGTGGTGGCGAAGCGCCTCCGCGCAGCCGAGCAGCTCGACGCGGCGCAAACGCGCACGCTGGCGGATAGCTCGGGCGGGTGGCCCGCCGTGCTGCCTAACGAGCAGCTGGCGACGCGGCGCGAGGTCATCGAGCTGCGCAACCAGCTGAAAGAGACGGAAGCTCGATTTGCCGCCGCAGTGAAACGCCTCGAAGACAAGGCGGCAGAGCTGGACAAGGTGATCGCTGTGCTGAAAGACCGCGCAGGGATGGCGGATTAGGTAATCTGGCCGGCGTTTTCGGTGTTTGGGTGGGTGTCACCTGTGCTACCTGTGGTCTATGACCGAGCACCCACAGGGCGCGGCGTGGTTCACGCTGCAAAAGCGAGACAAGCTCACCAGGCGATTCCGCCGCGTGGTGGGCGACTGGTGGCCGGTGACGCTCGATCCCATGGATGTGGCCGAGACCATGGGCGTGGGCGAGTACCGGGCGCACTACCGCGCGGAGGACAAGCGCAAGAACCTGGGCAACGGTGAGCCGTTCTGGATCGAGGACGAGGCGGCCACGGCGCCGGAGCTCAATTTTGTGGACGAAAACTCGAGCGAGCCCACGGCGCGCCCGCCAGCACCCACGCCGGCCCCTCAGCCTCAGAAGCCACAACCAAAGCCCGCAGAGCCCAAGGCCTTCGCGCCGCCACCTGTGCCGCCAACTGCGTCGGCGGAGATGAGCAACTTTATGTTTCTTTGGCAGATGGCGCGGCAGGACAGCGCCCAGCAAATGCAGCTGATGATGGCGCAGACCCAGCTGATGGTGCAGACGAGCGAGGCCCGAGCGCAGCAGGCGATCCAGCAGTCGCGCGAGTTCTACGCGGCAATGCAGGCGCAGCAGTCGGCAAGTCAGGCGCTCTTGCTCGAAGCTGGCAAGGTGGATGCTCCGGCGCCCGAGCTGCTGGAGGCGCTCAACGGTCAAACCACGGCGCTAGCTCATCTCGGCCAGCGGCTCGACGGCATCGAGCAGGCGGACGATCAGGCCGACCAGATGCAGCAATTGCTGGAGGCGATGCAGAACGGGGAGGCCGGCGAAAAGGGCCCCAACGCCTTTGGGCAGATGCTCCAGGGCATGATCCCAATGGCGGTGAGGCTGTTTGAGAACTACATCACCCAGCAGCCTGGGGCGGCCGGTCCGGCCGGTGATGTAGTCGACACGGTGATCGATCCTGTAGACTCAGCAGCAGAGTGAGATACGGACCCACCCCAGAAGAGGCCGCGAAGATCGCGCGCGCCTGCGGCTGTCGCATTACCCGCGTGCATGAGTTGCCAGACGGCGAGCTGGCCTATCGCGTGGACGCCCGCAAGCACCGGAACAAGGTCTTGCTACTCGCCGAGCTGGCCGCCTACGACTCCCGCACGCCAGAGGTGCGCCGCGCGGCGGAGCTGGCCGCGGCTGGCGCCCGCAACGCCAGCGAGCAGATCGAGGCGCTCCACGCCTACGTGCGCGATCGGGTGACGTTCACCAAGGAGCCGATCGAAACCTTCAGTCCGACCATGCACGTGCTCGACGTGGGGATGGGCGATTGCGACGACAGCGCCCGAGCGCTGATGGCCCTCGGGGGAGCGCTAGGCCATCGTATGGGCTGCGCCACGCTGCCGCCTGCTTCATCGCGAAAGCTGCCGCTACACGTGGCGGCCATCGTGCGCCGGCCGGAGGGGTGGCGATGGCTGGAGACATCGATCGCGGCTTTGCCCTATGAGCACCCAATGGCAGCCGCCCAGCGGCTAGGAATAAAGACACGACCGGATATCATGGGGTAGGCTGACGCCATGCGGATGACCTGGAAAAGCGGTGGCTACCGGCTCGCGGTGTGGTCGACGGGCGCGTGATTCGATCGCGCGTGGTCCAGCAGCATCGACGGGGACACGCACGAGGACGAGACCGCGCCCACGATGCACGACGCCATTGGCGAGCTTTGTATGCAGCTCGACACGCCAGAGGAGGAGATGTGGGACGACATCGGGGAAACGGTCGAAGGGGTGACGCGCGATGATTGACCGCATCCGGCAGTTTGTGGCCATCCTGAAAGGCGCTCCCGCTTCGCAGGTGCCGCCGCTGAGCGCCGCCAGCACTTCGAGGCTCTACCACGACAACGCGACGCAGAAGCTCATGTTGAGTCAGGACGGCGGCGCCTACGAGCCGATCGCAACGGGTGCTGCGGGCGCGGTCGACATCATCCAGATCCAATCCTTCAGCTGAGGCGCTATGTCTGTTCCCCCCACATTCACGAAGCAACACTTGAGCGGCGCCACGCGCGGGCAGCCGATCGCGGTCGCAGCGGTGGCCACGCCGGGCACCCTGATCCACACCGACAGCAACACGGCCGATCACTTCGACGAGGTTTGGTTGTGGGCGTCGAATGTGGACACGGTTGATCGCGTGCTCACGCTGGAGCTGGGCGGAACGGGGCTAGGCAATGAGGCCGACTACGCGATCCCCGCGGGAACGACTGTGCAGGTGTTGCTGGGCCAGCCGATGAGCGGCGGCGACGTGATCCGCGCATATGCCGACGTGGCCAACGATGTGAACGTGTTTGGCTACGTCAACAGGATGGATCAGACGCCATGACGCGCCGCACGCGCCAGCCTTCACAGCTCGGGCAGGTAACGGCGCCGTTCCCGCCGCTGTTCCGCACTACATCGATCAGCGAGTATTACACCGACTTCGACGGCGCGACGGAATACGCTCGCATAGACGCCGACGTGTTCAACTTCACGCGCTTTCAGTCGTGGTCGTTCTCGTGGTGGATGCGAAAGACGGGCGGCGGCATCACGCAGATCGCCGGCCGCCAGCTCAACGCGTCGCCCTTCCCTGGCTGGGCGGTCATCTGCCGCAGTGGGGCGATCGCGGTCACGCTGACGAACACGCACACGACCAACATGATCGAGGTGCGAAGCACCGGCTTCACCTTCTTCACGGGCAGCTGGAAAATGGGGCTCGTCACCTACAACGGATCAGGCGCGGCAAGTGGCGTGCAGATATACGCGGGCCAGCTGGTCAGCGGCGTCCCAACATTCTCCAACGTGACCGGCTCGATCATCACAGACAACCTCACCGCCTCGATTCAAAACGCGACGTCGCGATTCTCGGCGATGGCGCGCTATGACACCGTGAACGGCGCCGCGGCATTCACGAGCGAAGACTTGGCCGACGTTCGCCTATTCCCTGGCCGCGTGCTCGACGCGGTGGAAGGGACGGAGCTATACGCAGCTGGGCGGATGCTGGATAACAACGACTTTGTGCATGGTGACGACTGCGATTTGTGGTGGCGCATGGGAGACGGTGACGCGGGCGACAGCTACGACAGCAACACGATCGCCGACAATAGCGCAGGCGAGAACGACGGCACCACCGTTGCGCTCGCGCAGGCAGACGCGCTGCTTGGCGCTGGCACTGGCGCCGGAACTTGGCCGGAGCGTGCAGCATGAGCTGGATCAACTCACCTTTGCGCGCCGCCATCGTTGGCGCGGTGACATCGGCTCCGCTCGGCGTGGTTGCGCATCGCTACAAGGCGCGGCCGTTCAAGTACGAGAGCGACGCGCAGGCCGCGGGCTTCGCGGCTGTGCTCGGCGCGCTGTCGGGTGTCGCGTGGTACTGGGGGATCGAGCGCGCGATATACAACCAGCTCGGCGCAGAGAAGCACGAGCCCGAGCCGGACGCAGTGTTGGCGGTGTCGCAGCTGCTCGACACTGACGCGCCGGAGATGCCGCCAGGATGCCGCAACACTCACTTCGCGTGCTCGGGCGCCTATCTCAACTACTACGGCGTGGCGGCGCTGAGGCCGGGCCAGAATCCGGTGCATTCGATGATGTATCTGGCAACCTGGCGCGGCAACATGAACACCAACGCGCAACGATTCGCAACAGAGGCCGCGCTCCGCACGTTCTGGGGTGGCTTCTTTCCAAATGGGATCTGGGCGATGGGCACCAATTGCAACGCCGATTTCTGTAGCTACAGGGTGACGCGGTGAAGCCGCTCGACGTGTACCCGCCTTTCGAGGCCGTGACCCGTTGTGAGCCGCTCTACGGCGACGCGGTGAAGCGCCAGCGGCCAGGCATCGCTGCCTTTCGCGAGTTGGTGCTAGACGAGTTCGGCGGCTCCGATCTCGGCGTGGGGCGCGAATGCCCGAGCGGTATGGCGTCGAGCACTCACCATGAGTCACGCGGCTGGGATTGGGGACCGAGCCCAGGCGAGCAGCTCGCCGACTGGCAAGCGCGCGCGGCGCTCCTGATCGCTCAGCTCACCGACAGCGGGCCAGCTGGACCACACGAGCTGGCGCGGCGCATGGGGATCCGAAACATCATCTTCGACCGTGTGATCCGTGGCGCTCGGCACGAGTACGCGGCGCGGCCGTACGACGGCGAGAACGATCACACGACACACGTTCACTTTGATTGGAGCTGGGCAGGCGCAAAGGCCTCGACCAGCGGATACGACAAGAGAGGGGGTGCGGCCATTGTGCTGCTGCCCTTTCCTCGCAACGGCGGCGATCATGAGTTGGGCAATGTTGAGACGGAGGCCAAGAAGGTGATCGGGACAGTTGCAGACGTGCGCGGCATGGGTTCGACGTCGCAGGCATTCCGCCGCGAGTTGCTGGCGGTGGCCGAGCGCCTCGGCGTCAATGCCGACGAGCTCGCCGCGGTGATCAGCTTCGAGACGGGCGGCACCTTCAGCCCGTCTGTCCGAAACCCGCACAGCGGGGCGGTAGGCTTGATCCAGTTCATGCGCGGGACGGCTGAGCGGCTCGGCACCACGCAAGACGAGCTTGCCAGGCTGACCGCCACCGCGCAGCTGGCCTACGTGGAGCAATACCTCGAGCCAGCTTCCGGCCAGCTCGCCGACGTCGCCGATCTCTACATGGCCGTGTTCGCGCCCAAGGGCATCGGCAAGCCGCTAGACTTCCCGCTCTACTCCAGGCCCTCGATCGCCTACGACCAGAACGCCGGCTTAGATCGTGACAAAGACGGCGTGATTTCCAAGGGTGAGGCCGCCGACCACGTGATCGAGCTGCTGGCAGATTCACGAAGAAAGCCGCGGCTTCCCGTCGAGGGGCGTGGGCCGATGGTGGTTGCCACGGCCGCTCTGCTGAGCGTCTCAGGGCTTGCGCTCTGGCTCTCTCGGCGCTGATGGTGGTAGGCTGGCAGGGCGATGCCGGATTATTACCCGCCTCCCAAGACCTTCAGCAGTTGGCAAAGCTTGACCAAGCACCAGCGGCCAATGCAGTCGGGCGGCACGATTTCGATGGACGCGCCGCTGCCTGGCGTTGGGCTGACGCAGGGATCGCCCGGCGTACAGGGCCGGCCGCTGGCGTTTGATGTCATGGAGCGTGACGTGGTTGACATCATCGAGCCAGAGGATCCGCTTGACCAGCTCGGGCCGGGTGATGCTGGGTTGTTCCAAAATGGCGAAGCTCCGCCGCCCGCGGGCCCTTCGCCCGTTGTGATTGGCGTGGGGCTGCTCGCCGTTGGCGCCGCCGCGTGGTACTTCTTGCGCTGAGGATACATGGCAAATCGACTACTAGATCCATTCGGAACGGTCATTCATGGCAAGGGTTTCATTCAGCCGCGCCAGATGACGCCCCCGGCAAGCGGGACGTTCACGCTTGCGGAGCAGGCGTCCAACGGTGGCGGAGTTGCTGCCGCCGAAGAAGACAACACCGTGATTTATGTCGGCGTGGGCCTCGTGATCGCGGCTGGCGCCGCGTGGTGGTTCTTGCGGCGCTGAAAGGTTCGAGACGATGCACGAAGTAGAAGAAGTTTTGATGCTCAACGGGATCGCCCCGCCTCAGCTGGGGGTGGTTGCGGAGAAGAGTCTCGCGCAAAAGGTCGCAGAGTCCGCGCCGGTCATCCTGACCACTGGCGAAGAGACGCCGAGCGGCTGGCCCGCTGCGGTGAACGTGCGGCCGGATAACTGGAACATGAGCCTACAGCCGGCGACGTACACGATCGCCAGCGGCGACACGTTGGCGGGACTCGCTGCCACCTACCTCGGCGCTCCGCATCGCTGGAAGGAGATTTGGGATCTCCAGCCGGCAAGCTTCCGGTTCAACAACTCGCCGGACGTGCTCGGGCCGGGCATGGTGTTTCTGATGCCCGATGAGGCGCGGGACAATCTCAAGGCGTGGCTGGCTGCGGGTAAGCCCACCGCCAAGAAGCCGGGGCAGCTCAGCAAGGCTGACAAGCAGGCGGCCACTGCCAAGAAATATCTGCCGTACATCGCAGGCGGGATCGTCGGTCTCGGCGTGCTCTGGGCGTTCAGTCGAGGCTAGGCCATGGCGCTCGGCTGGTCCGAGATGCGCGACAGCTTCCCGCGGGAGCTGCAACCAGCGCAAGCGCACATCATCGACGCGGTGAGGCGCGGCGACTTCGTGGAGCCTGACTGGTGCGTCATCGAGCTAGAGCACCCGACAGAGCCGATCGTTGCGTTCTATGAGGTTATGTGCGACGCGCTCCGCATCGGCAAGCCTGGCGACTCCGTGCGCGTGAACGTCACGCACGCCACGCAACAAGCCATTGCCGATCTGCTCGGCTTGCGCGTGCTCACTTCCAAGCTGGTCGACGACATCGACGCGCAGGCGCCGCGGTTCGTAGAGCCGCTACTCAAGGCCAACAGCACGAAGGTGGCCGCCATGGTCGAGCACAGCCAGCAGCTCGACGCCAAGATGGGGCCGCGCGCAGAGGGCGAGCTAGCCGGAGGAATCGGCAAGCAATGGATCAACCATCCGCGGCTCACAAATCCGGCCGGCGAGCTGTTCGGCAAGAACACCGCGATCAACTACGGATGGTCTTCGCGCCATCCG
>Ga0316190_10000547_pt1 | contig 26209 bp, 34 predicted proteins | sample Eddworburrow2_MG_FD_204929 | JGI IMG/M metagenome (GOLD analysis project Ga0316190, IMG submission 204929) | Coastal sediment microbial communities from Maine, United States - Eddy worm burrow 2 | ecosystem: Environmental > Aquatic > Marine > Coastal > Sediment | place: USA: Maine | collected... | reverse complement strand
TAATGATGGATTTTGAAAAAATTAAAAAGATAATGCGTAGGTTAGGTGAATCCAAGATGGTTGTTAGTGATGACAATGAAACCTTGGTAATTATGACTTTAGATGAATACGAAGCCCTTTCAGTTATCGGAGCCAAAGAGGGTGTGGTGGATTATGTAGATGAAAAGTTATCTGATAATTACGGTGCAGTAGAAGTTAAACCAGAGCTTAATGAATCAGTGCGTTTAGCAAATCACTTTAGTCCAATTTTAGATCAAGATAGGGTACAAAAAAAAGATGATAGTATAGTTGGGGTGAATGTTGGTGATGTTATGGGTAACGAAAAGGATGATAAGCGTTTGAGTGATGAAGTTTGGATTGAAAAACAACTTGAAGAAATGGTAGAGGGTGTAGGTTCTGAGGTAGATACTAATACTAATAAAGCTGGTCAACTGGATGGTATTGAGTCTTTGCTTAAGGGTTCAGAATCTGTAGAAACAGTACATTATGAGGAGTATAATCCTGAAGTTAGCGAACAAACTGTAGTACCTTTAAGAAAATTTAAACAGGATACTAATAATTTAAGTAACGATTCGTTAAAATTTTCAGGAAACGATAAAGAAGTTAATCAGTATTTTGAGGAACCTGTTTAGATTAATTTGGGTGATTGAGTTGTATAGGAAAGTATTGATAGGTTGGGGACAATTTGCTTATTAATATTTTTATTTATGAAGTTAGGGATAAATTTTACTACTTTTAATTAAATTTAGGTTTTAAAAAGTAAATATTTTGGCTAATTTAACAGTAAAATTAGTAGGTGTTGACTTTTAGACTAAAGTTGCTATTATTAATATTGTATTTAATTTGTAATTATACTAAATTGGTCACGAAAATTTAGAGAAGTTATATTTTTTAAATAAGTAGTGTCCCCATAAAGACCAATATGGCAGAAAAATTTGAAAGATCTAAGCCACATGTCAATGTCGGTACTATTGGCCACGTTGACCATGGCAAAACCACACTGACTGCAGCGATTCTTAATGTACTCAATTCTGAGGGTGCAAATGTTAAGCTTGAAGATGTAAGTCAGATTGATAATGCTCCTGAGGAGCGTCAGCGTGGAATTACTATTGCACTACATCATTCAGAGTATGAGACTGACAAGCGTCACTATGCACACATTGATGCACCTGGTCATGCTGACTATATCAAAAACATGATTACTGGAGCAGCACAAATGGATGGTGCTATTTTAGTTGTTTCAGCTGCTGACGGCCCTATGCCTCAGACAAGAGAGCATATTTTATTAGCACGTCAGGTTGGTGTGCCTAAGTTGATCGTTTTTTTGAATAAAATTGATCAAGTAGATGATAAAGATTTAATAGACCTTGTTGAAGAGGAAATTAAGGATTTACTTAATAAATATGAATATCCAGCAGATGAAGTTCCTATTATACGTGGATCTGGTTTAAAGGCTTTAGAGGCTGCACAAGCGGGCAATAAAGACGATGATAACTATAAAGCTGTGATAGAACTCACTAAGCAGCTGGATGAATATATTCCTGAGCCAGAGAGGCCGGTAGATCAACCTTTCTTGATGCCTGTAGAAGATGTGTTTTCTATTGAAGGACGTGGAACTGTAGCTACTGGTCGTATAGAGCGTGGTAAGTTACATGTAAATGATGAAATAGAAATAGTTGGAGTTAAAGAAACTACCAAAACCGTAGTAACTGGAATAGAGATGTTTAATAAGTCACTTGATGAGGGACAGGCAGGTGATAATGCTGGTATATTGCTTCGTGGAACCAAGAAAGACGACATTGAGCGTGGTCAAGTATTAGCTGCTCCTGGGTCTATTACTCCACACACAGAGTTTGATTGTGAAATTTATGTATTGACTAAGGATGAAGGTGGGCGTCATACTCCATTTATGAAAGGATACAAGCCACAGTTTTATATTCGTACTACTGACGTAACTGGTGAAATTGAGCTTCCTGAAAGTACTGAGATGGTTATGCCTGGTGATACAATAACTTTAAAAGTTAAATTGATTGTACCTATTGCATTGGAAGAGAAGCAACGATTTGCAATCCGTGAAGGTGGTCGAACTGTAGGTGCTGGTGTGGTAACTAAGATTAATAAGTAATTTTTTAAGATATTTGACGACTTTGAATGTAATCAACCGAATAGTTATTTACTATTCGGTTGGTGTTTGAAGTAAGGATTTATATGATTTGTATATTGGTCGACATAGTATTTAATATTTTATTTCATATCTTATACAGTACTTGGTCTTATAAGTTCTAATAGTATGGTAATATTCAATTAACATGGCAGTTAAAAAAGACAATAAAGAGGATATAAAAAGTGAATCAGTAGTTGCTCATAAAACTGAAAATAGGATTCGTATAAAGGTACGTGCTTATGATCATAAGCTAATAGACCAGTCAACAACTAAGATTATTGATACGGCTGTTAGGTCTGGAGCTGATATTAGGGGACCTATTCCGTTACCAACAGAGAAGACTAAATATACTGTGATGAAATCAACTTTTGTACACAAGGATTCTAGAGATCAATTTGAAATGAGGGTTCATAAGCGTATTATTGATATTTTGAATCCTAAACCAAAGACAGTGGATGATTTGATGTCTTTGACATTACCTGCTGGTGTGGATGTTGAAGTTAAGATGTAAGTTATTTTTAATTATTACGAAAGAAAATAAAATTTTATTAAAAATCTAGAAGCAATTAGTTTGATAAGTTAGGTGCCAAAATTAAGCAAACCAACTTACAAAAACTAATAAGCTTATAAAGAAGTAGCTAAGCGTAAATTTATTACTACAACTAAAATACTTTTTTGGATCTGAATGAGTATTAAGTTTACGTCTGGCCATTTCAATGAGTCAGTTTTATTATTTTATAAGAGTGTTTAATCTGGTTTAAGGTTGCTTTTTAAATTATTCCCTGTAAGGTGTGAGGTAGATTATGAAATTTATTTTAGGACAAAAGAAAAACATGACCCAGATATTTCTTGAGGATGGTCGTCGTATATCAGTAACGGTGGTGGAAGCTAAGCCGAATACTGTTACGCAGTTAAAAACTCAAAAAAAAGATGGTTATGTAGCTGTTCAGGTTGGTTCTGGGGTTACTAAGAAGAGTCACGCTAAACCTCAGTTGGGTCATTTGAAGGATATACAATCAAGTCGTTGGATGCGTGAAGTTAGGTTAGAAAATGTGAATGATGATCAGTTAGCTAAGTACGAGCGTGGTAAGAGTTTTGGAGTATCTATTTTTTGTCCAGGTGACAACGTTAAAGCAACTGGTATATCAAAGGGTAAGGGATTTCAAGGAGTGGTTAAGCGACATGGATTTAAAGGGGCTCCTGCATCACATGGTACTAAGGATCAGGTGAGAATGCCAGGATCTATTGGTTCTACTGGACCTGCTCGAGTTTTTAAGGGTGTACGTATGGGAGGTCGTATGGGAAGTGACAGAGTTACAGTAAATGGTTTACAGGTAGTAAAAGTTGATGTTGAAAATAACTTACTTTATATTAAGGGTGGGTTACCTGGGGCATTTAATAGTTTGGTGGTAATTCAAGGTTCTGGAGTATTTAAAGGACAAAAAAAGTCAAAACAAAGTGTTGACAGTGATCTTAAGGGTAAAGAAGTTGGTGAAAGTGGTATAAACACATTTGTTGTCGATGAAGGTGTTCAACAGGACAATGAAAATAAGGATAAAAAAATAGAAGAAAAGAAAGACGGTAAACCTGAAGTTACTGAAGGGCAAGAAAGTGTCACAGAAGAAGTTAAAAAAGATAATTAATATTACGTGAAATACGAAGTTACAAATATTAAAGGTGAAAAAGTAAAAGTGGTGGATTTAAATCCGGCTATATTTGAGGTACTTATCAATGAGGAATTAGTACACCAGTCTTTGGTTGCACAAGATTCAAATCGACGTACTGTGTTGGCACACACTAAGGGGCGTAGTGAGGTAAGGGGTGGAGGAAGGAAGCCGTGGCGACAGAAAGGTACTGGTAGAGCGAGAGCTGGATCTAGTCGTTCACCTATATGGCGTGGTGGGGGTGTAACCTTTGGTCCAACAAAAGATCGTAACTTTTCAAAAAGTATAAATAAAAAAATGAAACGTAAAGCTTTATTTATGGGTTTGTCAGATCGTGCACAGTGTAATAATATTTTATTACTTGATCAGTTTAAATTAGATGAAGCAAAGACTAAGAATTTTGTAGAAGTTGCTAAGGTTTTGTTTACAAGTTTGAAAGAAGAAGATTATGGTAATAAGAAAACAGACGATGATGTTGCATATAAGACTTTGGTTATAACCCCTGAAAGTGATAATAATCTTATATTAGCTAGTAGGAATTTAAAAAAAGTAAAGGTGATAAGAGCAGATAGTTTAAATATAAGAGACATATTAATGGCAGATAAATTGATTATACCAGTTGATAGTTTGGCAGTAATAGAAAAAACTTACTTATAGATTTTATGTCAATTTTTGATAAATTTAAGAAACCATTTGAAAAAGTAGGTAAGGATCAGAAACAAGCTCCTGGGGTTTCGGTTGTTAAGAAAACAGATAAAGATAGTAGTGTTAAGAAAAAAGAAAGTAGTGAAAAAGAAAATCAAGCAGGGGTTGAAGTTCAAAATAAGATTAAGGTTAGTAAGGGAAGTAGAAAAATTGAAACAAAACTTAGGGATTTAAGTGGTCATGCCTCTGGAATTATTATACGACCGTTGCAAACTGAAAAGGGTACGGATCTTACTATACAATCTAAGTATTTATTTGAGGTAATACCTGGTGCTACAAAATCTGAAGTTAAGAAAGCTATTTTTGGTATATATAATGTAAAACCTATTTCTGTAAACATGATAAGTGTTAGTGGTAAGGCGGTACGGTTTGGTAGAATAACCTCAAAGAGAAAGAATAAAAAAAAGGCGATTGTGACATTAAAATTAGGTGAAAAAATAGAAGTTTTTGAAGGAGTGTAAATATGGCTATTAAAGTTTACAAATCAAATACAGCTGGTAGACGTTCTAAGATGTCTGTTGTTTCGTCTAATGACTTGACAAAGAAGGAGCCAGAAAAGAGATTACTTAAACCTAATAAGAGCAAAGCTGGGCGTTCTAAAGGTAAGATATCTGTACGTCATCGAGGTGGAGGGCATAAACGTAATTATAGAATAATAGATTTTAAGCGTGAACGTTTTGATGAATTAGCTACTGTTGTAGCAATAGAATACGACCCAAATCGTAGTAGTCGTATAGCTTTGGTAGAGTATGAGGATAAGCAGAAGCAATATGTGATAGCTAGTAATGATCTTAAAGAGGGTGATGTTATTATAAGTTCACAGAATAAAATAGAGATAAAACCTGGTAATCGTATGCCACTTGAACAGATTCCTACTGGAATTTCGGTATATAACATAGAGCTTGATCCTGGACGGGGAGCTAAGATAGTAAGAAGTGCTGGAACCATGGCTGTGCTTCAGTCTGTAGAGGGTCGTTATGCTCAGTTAAAATTACCATCTGGTGAAATAAGACTTATACCTAAGATGGCTAGTGCAACTGTAGGGCAGGTATCTAACTCTGACCATCGTCTGGTTAGGATAGGTAAAGCTGGACGTAAGCGTAATATGGGTATTCGTCCATCAGTACGTGGTAAGGCTATGAATCCTGTGGATCATAGGCATGGTGGAGGAGAAGGTAAGCAGTCGATTGGTTTGAAGATGCCTGTAACAGTATATGGTAAGCCAGCCTTAGGTGTGAGAACTAGAAACAAGAAAAAGTGGACTGGTAAATTAATTGTTAAGCGTCGTAATAGTAAATAAGTATATGTCTAGATCGTTAAAGAAAGGGCCTTATATAAATGAGAAACTTTTGAATAAAATTAAGTCACTTAGTGTTGGTACTAAAGAGATATTAAAAACATGGGATAGGGCCTCGACAATTTCACCAGAAATGGTAGGTTTTACTATCGGAGTTTATAATGGTAAGAAACATATACCAGTGCTTGTTTTAGAAGATATGGTGGGACATAAACTTGGGGAATTTTCACCAACTCGTAAGTTTGTGAGGCACGGTGGTAAGATTGTTAAAGAGCAAGCTAAAGGAAAGTAATATGACAATAAAAGCAATTTTAAGATTTTATAGGCAATCACCAAGAAAGGTTCGTTTAGTGGTGGATGCAATAAGAGGGCTTGGGGTTATTGAAGCAGAAGGTAAGTTATCTCATTTGGCAAGACGTGCCTCTGGACCAGTATTAAAATTGCTTAGGTCTGCTATGGCAAATGCTAAGCATAATCATGGACTTGAAGGAGGTGTACTTTTTGTAAAAGAGATTAGAGTTGACCAGGGTCCGACATTTAAACGATGGATGCCTAGAGCTCATGGTCGTGCAACTCCATTGAGAAAGAGGACTAGTCATGTTACTATTATTCTTGCTGAGCGTGAACCTGGTAGTAAGTCAAAAGATTTAGTTTCTAAATCAGAAAAAGAAATTATTTCTAAGAAGGAAGTTGAAGTTAAAGTTGATAGTAAGGTAAAAAGTGAAACAAAGAAAGAAGTAAAGAACGAAATAAAGAAAGATAAACAGCTTAAAGAGAGTGAGAAATAAATATTTGTACTTATGGGACAAAAGATTAATCCAATTATATATAGAATTCCTATCATTGATAACTGGCGATCAAAGTGGTTTATGTCTTCGCATAAAAAATTTAGTGATTCATTGAGACAGGATGTACTTATTCGTGATTGGTTAAATAAGAGTTTTCGTGATGCAGGTCTTGATCGTATTGAAATCGAACGTTCTCCTGATCAATTGACTATAAATATTTATACTTCTAAGCCAGGGGTAGTAATTGGACGTGGAGGAGTTGGAATTGAAAAAGTAAAAAAATATATAAAAAGTAATATTTTAAAAGGTACAAAATTTGGTTTACAGATAAATATTAAAGAATTGGATAAACCACAGTTTTCTGCGGCAGTAGTGGTGAGTAATGTGGTAGCTGATTTAGAGAAGCGTTTACCATATCGACGTACTATAAAACGTGCTCTTGATCAGGTAATTAAAGCTGAGGCATTGGGTGCTAAGATTGAAGTGAAAGGAAGATTGGATGGGCGAGAAATTGCACGTAAGGAGAGATTGCAGTTTGGTAGTGTGCCCTTGCAAACAATACGTGCTGATATAAGTTATTCACATGGTAATGCTTATACTACATACGGGGTGATAGGTGTAAAAGCTTGGGTTTATAGAGGTGAAATTTTTGGTAATAAGGTTGAAGTAGAAAAGCAAGAAAAAAACGATGAGAAGATGAATTCAGTAAATAAGAGAAGACCAAAGAAATAAGTAGTTGATAGATATTTAATATGTTGATTCCTAAGAAAGTTAAACACAGAAAGTGGCATAAACGAGCCGGTATGTCCGGATCTAATGCAGCACGTATGAATCGGGTTAGTTTTGGAAACTTTGGTATGAAATCTATGACAGAGTCATGGGTCTCATCTAGACAAATTGAAGCGGCTAGACGTGTTATGGTTCGTTTTACGAGAAAAGGTGGTAAGATTTGGATTAGAATTTTTCCTGATAAACCTATTACTAAGAAAGGTGATGAAGTTGGGATGGGAAAAGGTAAGGGGGCACCTGATCATTTTGTAGCGGTTGTAAAGCCTGGTACAGTAATGTTTGAAATGTCTGGTATTTCTGAAGACAAAGCTAAAGAAGCTATAGAAATGGCTAGTTATAAATTACCAGTTAAGATTAGATTTATAGTGAAGTAGTTTTTTATCTAGAAATTATAGTTATAAATAAGGTATTGAATCAATTAGATAATATGAGTAAAATTGTAGAACAAGGTCTAAAGTTTAAAAGTAATTTTAATTCATTGATTCAGCTTAATTCACAAGCTGGTCTATCAGTGATTTCTGGATAACCAATGAAAGTAGATGAATTAAGGGATAAAAAATATAATGAATTGCAAGATTTACTTAAAGAACAGCGTGAAAAGTTGCGTGGACTTCGGTTTCAACTCGTGTCTAGACAGTTAAAGGATGTAAGAGCATTACGATTAGTTAAGAGGACTATTGCAAAAATTTTAACTTTATTGAATAATTCTAAAAAAGAAACAAGTAAGAAAGTGGTAGGCGAATCTAAACCTAATGATTCTTAGTTTATATTTTTATAAGATACATGGATAACAAGCAAATACAATTGAAAAAACAAAGAATTTGGACTGGTGTAGTGGTTTCAAATAAGATGGATAAAACAGTGGTAGTTAAAGTTGAGAGTGTTAAGGTTCATCCTGTTTATGGGAAGAGATATGTTTCTTCTAAGAAATATAAGGTACATGCGCCTGGTATAAAGCCAACAATAGGTAAGACAGTACAGTTTATAGAAACTAAACCAATCAGTAAAGATAAAAAGTGGATTTTAGTAGGAATTAATGCTAAAGATATTAAGTAGTATATGGTACAGAATGAATCATTATTAAAAGTTGCCGACAACTCTGGTGCACGTAAATTAAAGGTAGTACGAGTTTTAGGTGGTTATAAAAAAAGATATGCGAGAGTGGGTGATATTGTAACGTGTGCCGTGAAAGAAGCTACACCTAGGACTCAAGTTAAGAAAGGTGATGTTGTACATGCTGTGTTGGTAAGATCAAAACAGAATACTTGTAGAGAAGATGGTTCGTGTATACGTTTTGATGATAATGCTGCAGTGGTAATAGATAAAAAAACTAAAGACCCAAGGGCTACTAGAATTTTTGGTCCAGTAGTAAGAGAGTTAAGAGATCTTGGTTTTAGTAAAATAGTTTCGTTAGCCCCGGAGGTTTTATAGCTAATGTTTAGTGAGTATTTCTTTTAAAAGCATATTTGTATTGATTTAATTTGGTTAATATATGCGAGTCTTATGGACATATTCTTGTTAGTATGATTAATTAATAACTTATGAATTTTAAGAAAGGTGATAAAATAAAACTAATGCGAGGTAAGGACAGAGGTAAGGATGGTCAGGTTTTGCAGGTTATTAAAAAAGATGAAACTCTAATTGTAGAAGGGGTTAATGTACGTTTCAAGCATTTACGTTCACGTAAGGGTAATGAAAAAGGGCAGCGAGTAGAGTTCCCTGCACCAGTTGCTGTAAGTAATGTTATGCTTATCTGTACAAAATGTAGTAAGCCGACTAGAATGAGTACTCGTATAGATGAAAGTGGTAAGAAAGAGCGTAGGTGTACTAAGTGTAATAAATCTTTTACATAATATGAATTTGAAAGAAGTTTATAAAAAGCAAATAGTAAAAGCTTTAAGTAAAAAATTGAATTTAAGTAATTCTTTGTCTGCACCTGCAATGCAAAAAGTGACAATAAATGTTGGTTTGAATGCAGCACAAAAAGATGAAAATTTTAAAGAGACAGTGAAAAATACGTTATTTAAAATTACAGGACAGTTACCTGTGGAGACTAAGGCAAGAAAATCTATAGCTGGTTTTAAAGTGAGAGAGGGTATGACAGTTGGAGCTAAGGTGACGCTTAGAGGTAGTAGAATGTATGACTTTATTGAAAAGCTTATAAGTATTACTTTACCTAGGGTTAGAGATTTTAGAGGTATTTCTCCTAAGAGTGTTGATCGTCAGGGTAACATGACCATAGGTTTTAAAGAACATTTACCATTTCCTGAAGTAAATCCTGATGAAGTAGATCGATTACATGGTCTTGAGGTAGTTATTACAACAAGCGCAGATACAAAAGAAGGTGGGTTTGAATTATTTAAATTGTTAGGTTTTCCATTTCAGCAATAATTAAAATTATGGCTACTAAAGCACAATACGCAAAATCATATAAGAAAAAAATGAAATATCCGACTAGGCATGTAAATCGTTGCTGGCGCTGTGGGCGTAATCGTGGGTATATGCGTGACTTTAACATGTGTCGTATTTGTTTTAGAGAGTTGGCAAGTCGAGGCCAGATTCCAGGAATTCGTAAGTCTAGCTGGTAAGATATACATTTAATTTAGTTTATATTATGCATACAGATCCTATAGCAGATTTTTTGACAAGAGTACGTAATGCTCAAGCCGTTGGTAAGCATGAAGTTTTGGTACCTTATTCTAAACTGAAACATGCTGTGGCCGATGTATTGAGTGGGCATGGTTGGGTAGGTAAGGTAGAAATTGCTTCAAAGCATAAAGTTAGTAAGCGTATGCCTAAAGGTGTTCGTTTAAGCGCACGTCATGATCAGTTGAGAGTGGTGTTACAATATGAAGATGCGGGTCATCCTAAAATTAGGTCGATTAAGAGGATTTCAAAACCTGGACGTCGTGTGTATGTTGGTAAAGAGGATTTACCAATAGTACTCTCTGGATTTGGAATGGCTGTGATATCTACTTCGGGAGGATTAATGTCTGGTGATGAGGCACGAAAAAAAGGTATCGGTGGAGAGATAGTTTGTGAAATTAGTTAGAGAATTGATATGTCTAGAATAGGTAAACAATCAGTTATAATACCAGATGGTGTAAAAGTGGAGATTAAGGATAATCATGTGGTGGTTTCAGGACTTAAAGGTAAGCTAGAGCTTGACGTACCAAAACAAATTATTTTGGCACAGGATGGTAATAGAATTACCCTTAATATAGGGAATGAAGCCAGTAAACAAACCAAGGCATTGTGGGGAACTTATCAGAGGCTTTTACTTAATTTGATTATAGGTGTTTCCGATGGGTTTTCTAAGAGGTTAGAGTTTCAGGGTATCGGTTGGAGAGTTGAAGTAAAAGGAAAAAAATTAGAATTAATGCTAGGGTATTCACATCCTATTCTATATAAAATTCCTGATGGTATGGAAGTATCAGTAGATAAGTCTATTATTATAATAAGTGGTATTAGTAAACAGCAAGTGGGACAAGTGGCTTCTGAGATTAGAGCTTTTAGAAAACCTGAGCCGTATAAGGGTAAGGGGATACGTTATGAAGGCGAGCATATTCGTCGTAAGGCAGGTAAGCAAGCTAAGTCAGCTTCTTAGTAAAGATTAATATTATGTTATCATTGAAAAAAATTAAAGATTTAAAGCATATTAGACGACGTATACGGGTTAGGTCTCGGATAGAAGGTACAACTGATCGTCCTAGGTTGAGTGTATATCGAAGTTTGGGTAGGGTGTATGGACAACTTATTGATGATAGTTGTGGGTCTACTATTGTTGCTACTAATGATACTCAGTTACCAGAAGAGATGAAAAAGATAGCCAAGAAAGATAAGGCTAAGGAGGTTGGTAAACTTTTAGCTAAAAAAGCGAAGGAAGCTGGAGTAACTAAAATAGTATTTGATAGGTCTGGATATAAATACCATGGACGCGTTCAAGCATTAGCTGATGGGGCGCGAGAAGGTGGGTTGGAATTTTAAGAAAATAAATTATGCCTAAAGAGAAGAAACAATTTAAAGGACAGAACAAAAAAAACGATAAACATGAGCGTGAAGTGAGGGAATTTGAGCAAAAAATGGTTGATTTAGCTAGAGTGACTCGTGTGATGAAAGGTGGTAAGCGTATGAGTTTTAGAGCTTGTGTAGTGATTGGTAATAGTAAAGGAAAGGTAGGATATGGATTAGCTAAGGGTGTGGATGTTCAATTGGCTATGGGTAAAGCAGTAGCTCAAGCTGAACGTGATATGGTGAGTGTTCCTTTAACTGAAGGTTCTTCAATTCCTCACGAAGTAAAGATGAAGTATAAATCAGCTAGGATCTTACTTAAGCCTGCAAAGGATGGGACTGGAGTAAAGGCTGGAGGAGCTTTACGTGTAGTTTTAAATTTAGCGGGGGTTAGTAATGTTGTAGCTAAGCAGTTTGGTTCAAGTAATAAGGTGACTAATGTAAAAGCTATTTTTGAAGCATTAAAGAGTCTAAGGACTAAAGAGACTAAGATTAAAAAAGCTGATAAGAAATAATATGTCATTAACACTTCATACAATAAAATCAGGTAAAGGCACTGTTCAAAGAAAACAACGAGTGGGTCGTGCTGGTAAAAGAGGAACTTATTCGGGTAGAGGTTTAAAAGGACAGCGTTCTCGTTCTGGTGGTAAATCTGGGCTTAAGCGTTTGGGGTTGAAGGCTTTAGTAAATCAAACTCATAAGTTGGGTGGGTTTAAGTCTCCTCATGCTAGACCTGAAATAGTAAATTTAAAGGATATTAATAGCAACTTTAAGGATGGTGATATGGTAACTCCAGCCAAGATGGCTAAGCTTGGGTTGATTAGAACCACTAGTAAAGGTGTGAAAATTTTAGGTGTAGGTAAGCTGACTAAAAAAGTTACTGTTAAAAATTGTACAATGTCAAAGACCGTGGCTGATCAACTTGAATTAAAGTCTTAAATAACTATTTACGATTATGGCAATTGCTAGCAAATTTAAAATATTACTTTCAGACAAATCACTGCGTAGTTCTATTCTATTTGTTTTAGCTATGCTAGCAGTTTTTAGATTGGCTGCACATATACCTGTTCCTGGAATTGACTCAAGTTCTTTACGTGATTTATTTGCGGGTAACGATGTGTTAGGGTTGCTTAATTTGTTTACTGGTGGGGGTATTGAGAATTTTTCAATAGTAGCACTTGGTATTGGTCCTTATATTACTTCTTCTATTATTTTTCAATTACTTGTAATGACTATTCCTAGGCTGCAAGAGTTACAGAAAGAGGGTGAATATGGACAGAAAAAAATTAATCAGTACACCAGGCTTTTAAGTATACCTTTGGCATATCTGCAGGGTTATGGTTTGATTGCTTTACTTCGTGGTGGTGGATCAGGAACAGCTTCTGGCTTACTTGGTAGTACTTCATTTATAGAAATGGCTTCATTGTTGACGATATTAGCTGGGGGAACTATTTTTTTAATGTGGTTGGGTGAACTTATTACTGAGAAGAATGTGGGTAACGGTATTTCACTGCTTATTTTTGCAGGTATTGTTTCAGGAATACCTACGACTTTACAAAGGATGTTCATTTCTTTTGATCAGAGTCAATTGGTGAACTTAATAATTTTTGCAGTTATAGCGATAATAGTAGTAGCCGCTATTGTATTTATCACAGAAGGTCAGCGTAATATTCCTGTATCTTATGCTAAGAGAGTACGTGGTAATAGAATGTATGGGGGTGTAGATACTCATTTGCCTTTACGGGTAAATCAGGCTGGGGTGATACCTATTATTTTTGCTATTTCTATACTGCTTTTTCCACCGGTAATTGCAAGATTTTTCTTGAGTTCGGGTACAGCTTGGTTGGCAAGTATGGCACAGTTTGTAAATGATCTTTTTCAGAATCAAGCTTTTTTTGGATCAATATACTTTGTTTTAGTGGTGGCTTTTACCTATTTTTATACGGCTGTTATATTTCATCCAGCTCAGATTGCTGAGAATTTACAGAAACAAGGTGGATTTATTCCTGGAGTTAGGCCTGGAAATCATACGGCCGAATATATTGGAAGAGTATCGAATCGTATCATGTTAGCTGGGGCCTTATTTCTTGGCTTGATAGCTGTATTACCTTTGGCTATGCAACCTATATTTGGTTCTTCTATTCTAGTGGTAGGTGGAACTTCTTTGTTGATTGTGGTGGCGGTTGTTATAGAGATAGTAAAACAGATAAATAGTCAGATCGAGATGCGTACTTATGATCATTTATAATTTTTTAAATTTATAAATATTTAGGATTATATAAATAGTATATTGTTTTTACTGAGTTGTATGAAGTGGAAAACAACACATCTATTATTATTTATTTCAAATTTAGGTAGTTTAACCCTTTTAGGGTGATGATTTTATATAGTATTAAAGATATAGTATTTTATAATTAAGTATATTAATTAACGGTATCGAGAGGTATCCGTTTGTTTTTTTGTTTGATTCAATATACGCTAAATATATGAGTGATATAATAAGAATAAACATTTTGGGACCACAAGGGTCTGGCAAAGGTACACAGACTAAGATTTTAGCTAAAAAATTAAATATCCCTAGTATTTCTATGGGTCAAATGTTGCGCGATGAGGTTAGTAAGAAGGGAGTTCATGCGGTTACAGCTAAAGATCATATTGATCAGGGTCATTTAGTACCAGATAATATTATAAAAGATCTATTATTTAAGGAGTTATGTTGTAAGGGATATTTGGATGGTTATATTTTGGATGGTTTTCCTCGTTTTTTGGCTCAGGTTGACCTTTTGGATAAGGAAAATAGATCACCGACTCACGTGATAGCTATACTTTTGTCGGATGATATTGCTGTAGAGCGGATTATTAAGCGTAAAAAAATAGCACAAGAGGATAGTAATATTGTTGAACGAAGTGATGCTGTTCCTGAGGTTATTGAAACTAGGTTGAGAGTTTATCATGAAGAGACAGAACCTGTAATAGAACATTATAGAAAAGTGGGAGTGCTTTCAGAAATTAATGGTGATCAAAGTATTGAAGATGTAGAAAAAGATATTGCAAAAATTTTTAATATATAAGTATGATAAAATCAAAAGATGAGATAGAACGCATGAGGGTCGGTGGTAAATTTCTTGGTCAGATACTAAAACATCTTACTACATACGTAAAGCCCGGGGTATCAACAGAATTTTTGAATATTCAAGCCGAAGTTATGATAGCTGATATTAAAGCAAAACCTGCATTTAAGGGGTATCAAGCTCATGGTATGCCACCTTTTTCATCTTCTTTATGTACTTCTATAAATGAGGAGATTGTTCATGGTGAGGCATTACCTGCAAGAATTATTAAAGAAGGCGATATTATTGGTCTTGATTTGGGTTTGATACATGAAGGTATGTATCTAGATGCTGCATTAACCGTGCCAGTAGGTAAGGTGTCTAAAGAGGCTTCTAGATTAATAAAAATTACACAAGAAGCATTGGCGGTAGGATTGAAAACGGTTAAGGCTGGAGTTTATATTGGAGATTATGGCTGTGTTGTTGAGCAGTATGCTGATAAACACGACTTGGGTGTGGTATATGACTTAGTGGGTCATGGGGTGGGTAGAGATGTACATGAACCACCAGCAGCGCCTAATTATGGTGAAAAAGGTTGGGGTGAAAAATTAAGAACTGGGATGACTATTGCATTTGAACCGATGTTTACTTTGGGGAGTTCAGAAGTTAAATTTGGTAATAGATCATGGCAAACTGTTACAGCTGACGGGTCTTTATCTGCTCATTTTGAGCATACTGTATTAGTTACAGAGAGTGGATGTGATATTCTGACACAAGCGTAATATGTTGAGAGTTTTAGGAATAGATTATGGAACTAGAAATTTTGGACTAGCAATTTCAGATGACGAATGTAAGGTAGCTGTACCGTATCAAACCATTAGTATTAAGGGTGATGTAAAAAAACAGTGGAATAAAGTTATTGAGGACTTAGAAAGAATTATATATATTGAGAAGGTTGGTACAGTGGTCGTGGGGATGCCTTTGAATTCTCAAGGAGAGCGGACTAAGCTGGGTGATCAAATATTTGAATTTTTGAAAGAGTTTGATGAAATAAGCAATCTAAAAGTAGAGATTATGGATGAGCGAGCTACAAGTAAGATGGCAGGTAGCTTGCCTCATAAAACTTCTCGGAACATCCATGAGTTATCTGCTGAGATTATATTACAAGATTATTTAGATAGAGCTAATTTAAAAGTATGAATCAAGGGTTAGGAACAGTATTTTTTTATATAGTACCTTTTGTCTTGTCTTTTGGTTTAAGTTTTGTTTTGACACCAATTATTCGTAAGTTGGCTTTTAAGTGGCAGGTTGTTGATGTACAGAATGAGCCAAGGAAAACTCATCCGACTGGTATGATTCCAGAGCTTGGTGGGTGGGCAGTAGTGATTAGTTTTTTAGTAATTGGTGGGATTGCTTGGGTATTTGGCTGGTTGACTGATGTGAGAATAAATCATTTGCAGATTATAGGTATTTTTGTAGGGGCATTACTTTTAGCTTTGCATGGATTTATTGATGATAAGTATAACCTTAAGGCCTTGCATCTTTTTATGATTCCTACTTTTGTATCTTTTATAGTTGTTTGGTTTGGGGTGAGAGTTGGTTATGTGACTAATCTATTTGAATCTGGGATTGGACCATTTGGCTTGAGTTTGTTTTATTTTACTCCATTAGTTGGGGTAATTTTTTCATTTTTATGGATTTTAGGAATGATGTATACAGTAAAGTTTTTAGACGGACTGGATGGTTTGGTTGCAGGGGTTGGATTTATAGGTGCTGTAATACTTTTTGTGGTATCTCTTTTTTGGGATGTGCCTTTAAGTGGAACATCAATATTAGCACTAATATTAGCTGGTAGTTTGCTTGGATTTTTACCTTATAATTGGCATCCTGCTAAGATTTTTTTAGGGGAGAGTTCTATGTTTGTGGGCTTTATGTTGGGGGTTCTTTCAATAATTTCTGGTGCTAAGATAGCTACGGCATTACTTATTATGGGTATACCTATTTTGGATGTAGTTTGGGTAATATTTAGACGTATATTTTATGAGAGGCATTCTCCTTTTTTAGCTGATCGTAAGCACTTGCATTTTCGTCTACTTGATATGGGACTTTCTCATAAGAAGACTGTAATGTTGCTTTATTTTTTGACAGCTTTTTTTGGATCAATAAGTATTTTTTTACAAAGTAAGCAAAAAGTAGTAGCTTTAGTATCATTGGGGATGGTAATGATTGGCTTGGTTACTTTGGTTTTAGTTAGGTATCACAGACAAGAAGTAATAGGTAATGACAAAGATATCGTATGATTAAAAAGGTACTAATAGTTTTTGGTTTTTTGGTTTCGATTTTTATAGGAATAACTTTGTTTGTTTATAATTTACCTAGTAATTTGCAAAGGCAAAGTCAAAAACAAAGTATAGTAGAAGTATTAGGTCATAAGATTGAAATTGAGGTTATGAGGTCTACTAGTGATAGGACCAGGGGACTTTCTGGGAGAGAATCTCTTGCGGAGGATAAGGGTATGCTTTTTGTATTTTCAACACCAGGGCAACATAGTTTTTGGATGAAGGACATGAAGTTTTCAATTGATATTATTTGGATTTTAGATGATGAGGTGGTGGATATATGGAAGAGCGCGTCTGTTCCTATGGGAAATAATACACCTTCGTACCGCCCTAAGAGAAGTGCTAATTATGTCTTGGAGGTTGCGGCTGGGTTTGTTGAGGAAAAAGGCATAAATATTGGTAATAAGATAAGGGTTGACATAAATGAATGATATTGATAATCTAATATAAGTTAATCAAATGAATATTTGAATATATGAGTAAGATCGCAGTAATAAAAACTGGTGGTAAACAATATAAGGTAAAAGAGGGTGATAAGCTAAAGATAGAGAAGTTATCAGTAGAAACTGATAAGGATGTTTTTTTTGATGAAGTATTGTTAGTAGCCGATAGCCAGACAGGCGAAGCTCAGGTTGGTGTACCTACTGTAGAGGGTTTCAAAGTACAGGCTAAGGTGCTCGAGCAAGGTAGAGACAAGAAAATTAAGGTAGTGAAATATAAATCTAAAATTAGATATAAAAAGGTGTACGGACACAGACAACCTTTTACTGAAATAGAGATAGTTAAGATTTAAAATATAATTAAATTAGATTTTTAAAAATCCCCGTAAATGGATTTTATTTTTGTTTTATTTCTATAATTTGTTGCTGGGTACCACACCAGGGACAGTACCAAACTTTCTTTTCTTTTGGTCCATCACTTATTGCCCACCATTTTTGACATTTGTAGCAATTGAAGTGAGCGAGGGTTTCTTGGTATTTAGTACCTGTGGGTTGTTTAGTCACAGTTATATTTCCCACCTATGTTTAATAGCATCTTTAAGAGTTACTTCATCGGCATACTCTAAATCTGAGCCAACCGGTAAACCGCGAGCGAGACGAGTAACTTTTACTTGGAGTGGCTTAAGTAGTTTGGCTAAGTAGATAGCTGTAGATTCACCTTCAACATTATTGTCAAAGGCTAGAACTACTTCTTGAGTGGTAGATTTTTTTTGTTTGAGTCTATTTTCTAAATTATTTATTCTTAGATCGTTTGCTGTGACACCGTCAAGAGGGGATAAGAGCCCACCTAGTACATGATAGAGTCCGTTGAATTCGTGGCTACGTTCTAGGGCTTCGATATCTTGTGGCTTAGCAATTACGGCAATTAAAGTATGATCACGGTCTTGGTTACGACATATTAAACAGCTATTACTGTCGGCTATATTACCACAGATATTACAGTGAGTAAGGCTATTTCGTGTTTCACTTAGGTCTTGAGTAAATTCATCAAAGCTGTTATCTATGAGATAAAAGACAAGTCTTTCGGCGGCTTTGGGTCCGATTCCTGGTAGTTTGGCAAAGTGACGGATTAGTTTTTGGAGTGATTTGGGATAGGTAGACACAGACGAATTAAAGTTTAATTAATAAAGTTAATTAGATGGTTTAAAATTTTGGTTTTTTGGAAGGTATTGGCAAGCTGTTTGATTGTTCTGGAATTTCTGTAGATGTTGACTGTAAGTTTTTTTGAGTACTATGGAGATTTTTGAAGGAGACTGTTTCTTCGTCAAAATATAGATTAACTTGCCCAGTGGGACCATTACGATGCTTAGCAATACTGATTTGAGCTATGTTTCTTTCATCATCGGTTATACTACTAGCTGCAGCTCTATCCATAGCTTTACGGTAGATAAACATTACAACATCTGCATCTTGTTCAATAGAACCTGAGTCTCTGAGGTCAGCAAGACGTGGAATAGCGTCACCACGTTGTTCTACTGCACGGGACAGCTGTGAAAGGACGAGAAGGGGGATATTTAGTTCACGAGCCAAGGCTTTTAAGGATCGGGTAATTTTAGATAGCTCTTGAACTCGACTTTCAGTGCGTCCGTGTCCTTCAATGAGTTGGACATAATCTATGACAAGGGCACCTAGTCCTTTTTCTACAGATAGACGTCGAGCTTTAGTTCTCATTTCCATGACGGTAGAAGTAGCTGAGTCATCTATGTGTATTTTAGCTTCACTAAGTCTACCAAAGGCATGACCTAGCTTAGCAAAATCGCTTTCATCATGGGGTCCTGTATCACGGTCTGATAGTTTACCAGTACGCATTTTCCATAGACCAACCCCGGCATCAGCACAAAGAAGTCTGTCGGCTATTTGTTCCTTTGACATTTCGAGTGAAAAAAAACCAACAGGAATTCCTTTTTTGACTGCCATGTATCGTCCTATATCAAGGGCTAGAGAAGTTTTACCCATAGAAGGTCTGGCAGCTAGAATAATGAGATCTGACTTTTGTAAGCCGGCTAGTTTGGCATCTAAATCTGTGAAGCCAGTAGGGGTACCACGAATCTTGCCACCATCTTTGTGTAGGTCATCAATTCTTTCAAAGGTATCGGTGAGAAGTTCTTGAATTGGAGTAAAGTGTTGCTTGAGATATTTTTGTGATACGCCAAATAATTCTTGTTCAGCTTCATCTAGTATGTGCTCAAGCTCTTCATTTTCTTGGTGCCCTAGTCGTTGAATTTTATGTGCAGCTTCTATTAGTCTTCTTAAAGTAGCTTTACGCTGAACAATGTTAGCGTAATTTTTAATATTAGCAGAAGTTGGAACTATACTAGCAAGAGAGGCAATATAGCTACGTCCACCTATAGATTCTAATTCATTTCGTTCTTCAAGAAGGCTGGTTATGCTTAGTAAGTCTATTGGTTCTTGCCTTTCATATAAGTCAGCAAAAGCTTGAAATATCTTTTGATGTGAAGGTTTATAGAAATCTTCACAGTGTACAGAGTCTGCTATTTGAATGATTGAGTTTTGGTCTATTAACATAGAACCAAGAACAGATTGTTCTGCCTCTATATTATGTGGGGCTAGTTGTTCTATACGTTCTAATATATTATTTTTAGTTTGTTGAGTTTGAGTTGGCATGGATCTCTTAGAATTGAAAGTTTAACATCTATATTTTAACGGATTTAATGTCTTGGGGCAAAGGCTGACTAATACCCGTCTTTTGCACTTAATTATACACAAGACTTTTGAGGGTGATTTTATAGGAATTTACAAGAAATTAAAATATGGTGATGTATTTTTACAAAAAATCAGCTTATTTATTAGGGTTAAACAGAATATTTAGCTTCAATTGCTTTATATATTCTATACTTATTCTTAAGATAATTTACCTATTAAGATTGGGTGAATATATCTAGTAAATAATTATGGATAAGAAGTATGTAGCGGGGGGAGACTAAATCCAAAAATACAGTATTTGTATGATTTTTTCTAGCCATTGTAAGTATTCGAGGGTAGTGATAAGGATATGTTTGTAGGGTTTTTGATATATTTAGTTTATTTTAGTATTTTTTGTATTTTTTTAAAAAAACTTGAAAAATAGTTAGAAATAGGTATAATGGTTTGAGTGGTGGTTTTGATAATTTAATCTTATTATTATATAATTAAATTTTAGTATTTATTAAGATTCTTAATAAGGTGGATTTGTGTTGAAGTTGATTTATAAGTATTTAAGTATTATATAATCATTATAAAATGCGCCCATAGCTCAGTTGGTAGAGCAGAAGGCTTTTAACCTTTGTGTCCATGGTTCGAGTCCATGTGGGCGCACCATCTTTCACATCATGTCTATTGAATAGGGCTGCAAAGCCTTCTTTTGCTGTAAAGTTAGCGAGTTGACCACCATAGATATTGAGTTCGGAAAACACTTGTGCGGCTATCTCTTGCTTCTCGCTATCAAGTGCATGTTTGTAGTAAACCTTAGTCATTTTTACGAGTTCGGAAAATGTAGTAATATATTTTAGTATTTCAGTAGCACCCTCTTTTTATGGGTAGTTTTTTTATTCCACTTTTTCCAGCTTATTAGTAGGTCTGACTTTATCTTAGTTAATTATTTTTGGAGCCGTGGTCCGGGTTTTTAGAAGCGTTAGTTTCTTTTTGGTCCTATAGTTTAAGTCTTCATATGCTTTTTATTTTCTTTATTAAAAGTACTGAACTTTTTATTTCTATAATTTGTGTCAAACTTTTTAAAGTAATTTAAGATGTAAGGTACGCAGTACATCAAACTATATCCACACTTTTATGAGTGATGTCGTACATATTTGTTTTTATTAATTAAGAAATGAGAGTATAATAAAGAAGTAGTTTAGTAAAGTACTTTAGTATGCTAAAATCGTACACGTCCGCCCTTCATAACTATTCCATATAAATTATTTGAGCTTTGGAATAAAGAAGGTTTTGTCGGATCAGATGAGTCATTTGTATATGAAGTAAAAGGGGATGTTCTTGAATTTCAAGAGTTAAATCTTAGTAGACCTTGGCAGGAGTTTGATATTCAACATGATTTGACAGACAGTGGGCTTGTTAGGTTTGCCAAAGATTGGAAAGATATTTGTCACATTAATTAGTTTTTTATGTCCATGCGAGAAGCTATTCTAAATTTTAACGAGCAATTTATTTATGAACCAGTAATTGAAAACAAGGATAAACTTATAGCTTGTCATAAGTTTATAGTTTTAGGTATGGGTGGTTCGCACCTTGAGGCTGACTTGGTGCTTAATTGGGACCCTAGTCAACATATATTAATTAGATCAAGCTACGCCTTGCCGGAGTTTCATGAGAATGAAATAGATAATTATCTCGTTATTGCTAGTTCTTACTCTGGTAATACAGAAGAAGTTGTTAGTGGTCTACAAGAGGCAATTAAAAGAAACTTAAATATAGCCGTAATAGCTACAGGTGGTACATTGATTAACATTGCTAAAGAGAACAATTTACCGTATGTTCAGATGCCAGATACCGGAATACAGCCAAGATCTGCTTTAGGGTTTTCGACCAGGGCCATATTAAAAGTTATGAATTTAGAATCTGGTTTGAAAGAAATTGAAAACTTGGTAGGCAAGATTCATTTAGAAGAACTAGAATTAGAGGGTAAGAGACTAGCTGGATTGTTGAAAGATCACGTTCCGGTAGTTTATGCTTCTGATCGAAATAAGGCGATTACATATAACTGGAAGATAAAATTTAATGAAACTGGGAAAATACCAGCATTTTATAATGTATTTCCAGAGCTTAATCACAATGAAATGACTGGGTTTGACGTCAAGGATTCATCCAAGCATTTATCAGAGAGATTTAAATTTATATTTATAAAAGACCCCGCTGATCATCCAAAAATCCTTAAACGTATGGAGATCTTAGAAAAACAGTATACTGATCGTGATTTACCAGTTATTACTTTAAGTATTGAGGGTGCTACTATATTTGAAAAGATATTTAGATCATTACTTATTGCTGACTGGACTGCTGTATGTACCGCTGATTTGTATAACTTAGAGTCAGAACAAGTTCCCATGATAGAAGAGTTTAAAAAAATGATACTTAAGTAGTCTTTTGATCGGTGATGAGGTAGATTTTACAACCACGGGAAACAAGATGGTGGTAGATAGATGCTGGAGCCTCAGGATTTTTAGGGTCATGATAAAGTATTTTTTGAATTGTTTCCTCTTTGTCTTTTCCGAAGACTAGTATTATTAAGATAGATTGTTGGGTAGCTAGAATTTCTAGAGCGTGTGGGGTAAGAGTAATACGATCTTGAAGTTTATTTACCTTAGTGTGGTACGCGGTTATGAATTTTGATTTTGAAATAAATTTAGGATGATTAGTGAATAAATTAGGGAAGATACCTGCGGTATGACCATCATGTCCAACACCTAGTATTAAAATATGTTTTTTATAGTTAGTTATTAGCTCTTTGATTTGTTTACTATATTTTATAGTAGTTTTTTCAATAGAATTTGGAGTATAGAACATATCATTTAAGGGAGAGAAAAAAACAATATCTTTTTTCTCTAGACTTGTAATTAGTCCAGTGTTTCTGATCATTAATTCGTTTGAGTCCTTATGGTTTGGACGTCCGTATCGTTCATCAATAAGAACCCCTGCCGCAATCTTAAAATCTTTTGTATTAGCTAATTGTATATATATGGATTGTGGTGATAAACCACCTGAAAACCAGAAGATAGTTTGATTATCAGTATTATTTACTATTAGATCGAAAGCTTCGGCAGTTCCTTCAGCAGAATTAATAGTCGTAATAATGTGTATGTGATTGTTTGAAATATTATTCATTTTTATGGTGTCTTATTTTGTAAAAGTTTCTTGAGAACACTCAAAAACAGAAAAGAGTTATAGATTGAGAGGGGTAAAAGAGATTTTATATAAGCAGCCGTATAAGGACTTGAAAATTATAGTAAGATGGACTAGGATATAAATATGAAAGGAATAAAAATATTGATTAAGGATTTGATAAATAACGTAGATCAATCAGTAATGATAGCTGGTTGGGTTTTGAATTTACGTTCTTCTGGTAAAATTGATTTCTTGCAGATACGTGATGGAAGTGGGTTTGTGCAGGCTATAGTAGAGAGGTCTGTGGTGGGTGATGAAATGTGGAATGAGGTGCAGAAAATCACGATAGAGTCATCGGTAGAATTAATTGGTAAAGTAACCGAGCATCCTAAAAAGGAAGGAGAATTTGAGCTTCAGGTGAGTGGCATAAAGGTGCTTCAGGTGGCTTTTGAATACCCAATAGGTAAGAAAGACCATGGACCTGATTTTTTGCTTGACCAGCGTCATTTGTGGATTAGGTCACAACGGCAATGGGCAATACTTAGAATTCGTGGAGCAATTTATCGTTTGATGGAAGAATGGCTTAATCAGCATAGCTTTACTCGGTTTGATTCTCCAATATTTACACCTGCTGCTTGTGAGGGGACTACGACTCTTTTTGATATAGATTACTTTGATCTTGGAAAAGCATATTTAACTCAGTCTGGTCAGTTATATTTGGAGGCTGGGATTAAGTCTTTGGGACGTGTTTATGACTTTGGTCCAGTATTTCGAGCGGAGAAATCAAAGACACGTCGACATTTGACTGAGTTTTGGATGATGGATGCAGAGTCTGCTTTTGTTGAGCATGACGAGAATATGAAAATTCAAGAAGATTTAATCAGCTATGTAGTTGGTAAGATCATTGAGCTATATGGTAGTGAGCTAGAGATTCTTGAGCGTGATCTAGAGCCTTTGAAGAGAGTTCAAGCTCCGTTTGAACGAATAACTCACCTTGAGGCTGTAAAGATACTACAAAAGCTTGGTAGTGACATAAAGGAGGGAGATGATCTTGGTGCAGATGATGAGACAATTTTGACCAAGCAGTATAATAAGCCTATTTTTGTAGAAAAATATCCAGCTGAGGTTAAGGCTTTTTATATGAAACGAGACCCAAAAGATGAATCTAGGGTTTTGTGTGCCGATCTCTTGGCACCAGAGGGGTACGGGGAGGTAATTGGTGGATCGCAGAGAGAGGATGACTATGAGCAATTACTAAAACGAATTAAAGAGCATGATCTTGATCCTAAAGATTTTGAATGGTATTTGGATTTACGTAAGTATGGTTCAGCTCCTTCATCTGGCTTTGGGGTAGGGCTTGAGCGACTTGTGGCTTGGGTTTGTGGTTTGCATCATGTACGGGAAACTATACCCTTTCCAAGGTTAGTAAACCGTAAGAGTCCATAAAGTTACATTGATTGGTAAGTAAGTAATAACTAAGTAAGGAGAAAAGGTTTTAAACTATTTGATATTTGATTTCATATAGTTTTTTATTGTACTTATTTTTTTACTTTAGTTTTTAGACAGGGTTGAGTTATTCAGTTTCTAATAAATTGGTATTTAAGATATTTTTTTGGATGGATTTATAATATGGGAAGTTTATAATTTTTTGTTGAATGTTTTACGGTTTTAATTGCTTGGTAGTCAAATATATTCATTTTAGTTCCCATCTGTTTAGCAATAGCTTTTGCCTTGCGTTCATCACCAACATATTTAAAAACTTTAATTACGTTTCTTTCAAATTTAATTTTAGGTAATCTACTTCTTTTTTGGATGGCCTTTTAAATCCCAGTGACATAAATTGTATGCAAGCGTATAGATTAGAGGGGTATGTTCCAGTGTTTATTTTTAAGCGTTGATTTTTTAATAACTAAATTGTAATATTCGTATTATACTATATTTCTACATAGAAAGGTATAATAATATAGGCATATTATGGACATCCAACAATTAACACGACAAATTTTACCACTTTACCCATGCGACCTGACACAACCCATCACAATCTTCCGGGAAGGAATTGACAATGATAGATTCACAGATTAAAGAGATGCTTCAGCTGGCAGAAAAAGAAGGGATGGGAGTAGTTGAGATGAAAAGAGAAAGTTATTCAGCAAAAGATACTAGCCAAAGACCTGTCTTTAACGAGTTAATTGAAGACATACGACTTAAGAAATTTAACGGTATTCTGACCTGGGCACCAGATCGTATTTCCAGAAACGCAGGCGACCTCGGTTCAATTGTAGATCTGATGGACCAGAAGCTATTAACGGAGATAAGAACATACGGACAAAGTTTCACGAATAATCCGAATGAGAAATTCCTACTAATGATCCTTGGTTCACAAGCCAAGTTAGAAAACGACAACCGAGGCATCAACGTAAAAAGAGGCTTTCGCGCCAGGGTTGAGATGGGCTTATGGCCAGGAGTAGCCCCGCTTGGGTATCTGAATCAAAAACAAATGGATAAGAAATGTCAGATCATAGTTGATCCGCAAAGAGCTCCCGTCATTAAGCAAATGTTTGAAAAGGTGGCATATGAAAAATGGAGCGGCCGGAAAATATATCACTGGTTGAAGTTTGATCTTAATTTCTACACCAGAGGCAATAAACCACTGACGTTTTCTGGAATATATAGGATTCTTCAAAACTCATTCTATTACGGAGTATTTGAATATCCTAGAGGCAGTGGTAACTGGTATACAGGGAAACACAAACCACTAATCGATCAGGATTTATTTGAAAAAGCCCAGGAGCATCTGAAAAGAGATCAGATAGTCAGAGAGAATAAAGAGTTTGCCTTTACCAAACTCATAGTCTGCGGTTACTGCGGTTCAGGTATTACAGCTGATGATAAGTACAAGAAGCTCAAGGATGGAACTACTGCAAGGTATGTCTACTACGGCTGTACCAGGGCTAGAGACTTGCACTGCAAAGGTGGTTACGTTAGAGAAGAATTATTAATAGAACAGCTTGTTAATTTGATAGACACGATGGACATCAATGAACTTGGAATGAAACATGAGTTT
>Ga0316190_10000546_pt1 | contig 26215 bp, 30 predicted proteins | sample Eddworburrow2_MG_FD_204929 | JGI IMG/M metagenome (GOLD analysis project Ga0316190, IMG submission 204929) | Coastal sediment microbial communities from Maine, United States - Eddy worm burrow 2 | ecosystem: Environmental > Aquatic > Marine > Coastal > Sediment | place: USA: Maine | collected... | reverse complement strand
AGCGCCCCATGTACGCTCTACTCGCCTCCGTGGCCCTGCCCACCCTGGGCATCGCCTTCGTGGAACTGCGCCGCCTACGGCGCTCCCTGGCCCGTTCACGGCTCGAATCCCGCACCGACGCCCTGACGGGCTGCTGGAACAAGCGCCGGTGGCTCGAACGGCTCGACGAGCTGCGGCAGACGCGGTTCGCGTTCGTCCTGCTCGACCTCGCGAACCTGAAGGCCGCGAACGACCTCCTGGGGCACGTGGGGGCCGACGAGGTGCTGGTCGAGATCGCGGCCACCGTCCGCGCCGGCGAGGCCGAGGTGTACCGCACCGGCGGCGACGAGTTCGCCGTGCTGCTACCTGGCGCGGGGTTGAATGACGCAAAAGCGGTTCGGGACCGCATCGAGGCACGCATCGGGGTACGCTACCTCGCTCCGTCGTGCCCGGTGTTCATCGCTGGGGGTGCCGGTGCGCGTGGTCCTGGCTCCGAGCTGGCACCACGTCTGCGAGCCGCTGACCGCCAGCAGGAGCGCAGGAAGGCCGACCGCAAGCGCATGGCCGGCGCACCGTTGACCCGCGAGGCGACCCTCGCTCTACTCGAAAGCTCCCGATGATCGCGCACCCGACACCGCCCGACGACGGTTTGAACCCCTGGCCCACCCCTGAACGAGAGAACACCGTCCGCGTCGGCTCTGCAGACGACGGGGACCTGGTCGGCGCGTGCATGGTCACGATCGTGCCGACGGTTGGCTTTTGGGTGTGCGTGTGGGTTTTCGGCTGGATGTGGCCGGTCGTGGGACTGGTTGCGACTTCCCTCTTGATCACGGCGGTGTGCGTCGGTAAAGAGAAGGGATGGAAACTCCCCCGATTCTCCACTCGAAGAAGTTCCTCGCGTCGGCCCTAGCCGCGCTGATCTCCTTCCTGGGGATCCGTGAGGGGTTCACGACCGAGCAGATCGCGCTCGTCGTCGGCCCGCTGATGGGCTTCGTGACGATGCAAGGCGTGGCTGACATCGGCAAAGAACGCGCGAAGGCCGAGGCCGCCGCAGCTAACCCGAAACCCCCGAAGGAAGCATGAAGAACCTGCAGCCCCTCGCCGCGCTCGCGACAGTCGTCGCGCTTGTCGCGTTGATGTTCACGACCCCCGCGTGCCTCGGCCCGTCGCAAGACGCCGTCGACGAAGTGAAGCAGACCGCGCAATGGCCGGCGGCTGTGCTCGCATGGCCCGGCACGCGCACCGACTACGACGCCGGCGTGAACGACGGGCTGTCGGAGGGCGACCTGATGCAGCCTGCAGCCGACGGCCTGTTCGCTGCAGCCGACCAGCTCGGCGACGCGCTCGCCGCTGAAGACCCCGCTGCGCTTCGCGCTGTCCCGTGGGGCACCGTGATGAAGCCCTGGGCCGAGCGTGGAGTCACGGCCAAGCTAGGCGACGGAGTCATCGGCCCGACCGTCGCCGCCGAACTGTTGGAACGGGTCGCCAACTTCACCGCGACGATCACGTCGCTGCAGGGGACAGACCTATGAACGTCAAAGAAGAGTTCGCGACGATGCTCGAGGAGGCCGGCACCCGACTGGGCGACCTGGCCGAAGAGTCACGCGAGGAGATGGCCGCCTATGCTGCCGAACGTGCCGAGCGCGCGGCGGTCATCATGGAGAACAACGAACCAGGGCTCGACGAGTTCCTGATCGCAGCGCGCGACAACCTCGCGCTGAAGGGTGCGCTCGAGATCGGTGACGGGGCCGACGCCGCCGGCATCGAATGGCGCGGCCTGCTCCTGGGTGGTCTGCGCTTCGCCGCGCTGGCCCTCGCCGCAGGCTGACCCCAACCCCTAGCGGCCCCCCACCGCCAAGCCCCCCAGGTGTAGTGCCTGGGGGGCTTCTTTCGTAGGTACTTGGCTTTTCTGCGAATCGGTGGTACGCTTCCCCCCGACGTGGCCGCACTGGCCGCGACCCCGAAACACGATCAGGGGCTGACAGAATGATGAACGAAGACCAGGCACCGCGCCTGCACAATGGCGCGTACACGATAGCCCACCCGACGCACGGGCACTTCACGGTGAAGCTCTACACCGCGAAGAAGGGCGACCTCGCAGGGAAGCGCATCGTCGCGCTGCTGCAGGGACCGAGCAACGAAACCGACTGGAAGGGCGTTGCGTTCTGGAACGAAGAGCCCCGGCCCTATGCGGCTGTGTGGAAACGGTTCTGCTCGATGGACCGCGACCCCCGCGAGTTCCCGATCGACGGTTCGCACTGGGGCGAGAAGTGGAGCCGCGTCGAGCAGAAGCTCGCGATCTGGACAGACCTCGCGCTGCGCGGCTACGCGTTCGGCGCTGACGGTCTCGAGCTGCTGCCCACGTGGGAGACCGGCGGCGAGCAGAAGATCGAGCACCGCGACGAGGGGCTGTTCGTCAACGACGTGCGCCGTGGGTCGAGCTACTGGATCGGCGACGGCTACACGCTGCTGCTCGAAGGCCGGTGCGTCCGGTGCAACCGCAAGCTGACACACCCGGAGTCGATTCGACTCGGGATAGGACCCGAATGCAGGACGAAGGTATGACGATCGAGAGCTACACGAACAGCTGTCTGTCGTGCTTCCGCCGCTGCCCTCGCGAGTTCGATCTGCGCTACCGGCAACAGCTGGAACGCGCAGGCGACGACCGCGAGGTGCTGCAGGTTGGCACGACTTGGCACAAGGCACACGACGCCGCGAGCAAGAAGGCGCAGGCGATCCACCCGCCCGACCCGTTTCAGGTGCGCGGCGATCCCGCGTGCGACCTCGCCGCGTACCAGGTGATCCGCGAACACGCACCCGGCGCGAAGTGGAACGAGAAGCTGCGCCGGCTGTTCGCCGCGTACCGTTGGAAGTGGGCGAACCACGACCTGAAGATCGTCGAGAGCGAGCACCAGTTCGACTACCTCGACGAGTACGGCAAGCGCCGGCGCGGACAGATCGACGGCATCGTCGAGATCGACGGCGCGGTCGGCAACCTCGAGCGCAAGACGTCGAGCGAAGACCTCGACGACGGCTCGACGTTCTGGCAGCGGCAGCGCATGGGCTCGCAGGTGTCGATCTACGCGAACGCGTTCAAGGCGCTGACCGGAACCGCGCCGGCGTTCACGCTCTACGACGTCGTGCGGAAGCCGACGATCCGCGTGAAGTCGATCGTGAAGAAGGACATGACCAGGCTGCGCGCCGAGCTGACGACCGGCGGGAGTGCGACGTACTTCGGCGAGACGTTCGACGAGCAGGAAGTCGAGGCCGTGCTGGCTGACGGTCGCGAGTCGCTGTCGTTCTACGGCGCGCGCCTGACCGCCGACATCGGCGACCGGCCCGACTGGTACTTTGCCCGGAAGATGGTCCCGCGCACGACGCTCGACCTCGACCTGTCGGAGAACGACACGGCGCTGACGATCTCGATGATCGAGACGGTCGCGAAGTGGTCGCACCTCAAGAGCACGCTGCCCACGTGGCCGCGCAACCCTGACGCGTGTGCCACCTTCGGCACGTGCGACTTCTTCGGCCTGTGCTCGAACGGCGAGTACCCGCAGGCTGGGACCACCCCCGAGGGCTTCGCTCGCCGCGACGTCCTGCACCCCGAGCTTCAGGAGTTCACCGAATGACCAAGGCACCCCCCGCCCCTCCCGTGCCCAAGGCTGCCGCACCGCTGCGCAGCCCGAAGGCGACAATCCCCGACGCTGTGCCGTTGCAGCTCACGAGCGGCGTGATCCAAGGCGGCGACCGGATCGGGATCTATGGCCCGTCGGGCGTCGGCAAGTCGACCGCCGCCGCGTGGCTGCCCGCCCCGGTGTTCCTCGACCTCGAACGCTCGACGAAGAAGATCGCCGCGACGCGCGACCTGGTGCACGAGTGGTCGGAGCTGCGCGGCAAGGTGCGCACGTTCAGCGAGGCCCCGCCCGACGGCGCGCGCTCCCTGGTGATCGACACCGCGACGGTCGCGGAAGAGCTCGCGAAGGAACACGTGATCGAGTGGCGGCTGACCGAGAAGGGGAAGCGCGTCGATTCGATCGAGGGCTTCGGCTACAACAAGGGCTGGCAGTTCGTGTACGACGAGTTCGTCGCCCTGCTGGCCGACCTCGACCGCGTGGCCGATCAAGGCTTCAACGTCGCGCTGATCATGCACGACATCGCGAGCGAGGTGCCGAACCCCGACGGCGAGGACTTCCTCGCGTGGCGTCCGCTGCTGTACGCCGGCGACAAGCGCGGGAAGGCGAACATCGCGAAGCTGGTCACGAACTGGCTCGAGCATCTGGTGTTCATCGGGTACGACATCGCCGTGACCGAAGGCAAGGCGAGCGGCGCGGGAACGCGCACGGCCTACACGCAACAGCTGCCGACGCACATCGCGAAGTCGCGCACGAAGCAGCTGATCCAACCTTTCACCCTCGAAGCACCCGGTTCGCTGTGGACCGAGCTTTCCATCATCTGATCCCCGAACCGAGAACGCTATGAACCTAGAAGACTACACGCAGGTGCTCGTCGAAGAAGAAGGCACCTTCCGCCTGTTCCCCCTGAGCTGGACCCTTGAGAAGTACGACAGCGGAAGCGTCGCCCTGGCGATCCGCTTCGGCGTCAACCGCAAGTGGCACGGGAAGGAGGCCGGCTGGAGCGAGGAGTACGCGCCCGGCTGGTACACCGAGCACCGCGCCTGGATCATCGTCAAGGCGAAGGACAAGAAGGGCAACGTGATCGAAGGGGCCGAGCCGGTCCTGTCCGAGAAGACCGTCAAGCGGATGAACGACTGCGGGCTGTGGAACGGGGACTTCGACGCGATCGACGGCCCGCCCCCCTCCGTGTTCGTCCTCGGCGACGTCGGCGGCGAAGACTACGAGGGCAAGATGAAGTGGCGGTGCGACTGGGTGAACCCGAACGCCGACGAGCCCAAGGCGCGCGGCTCGTTCGCCCCGGTCGACCGTGGCCTGCTCGACACGCTGCGCGCGAAGCACGGCGCGAAGACGCGGGCGCTGACGGCTCCGGCACCGGGCACCGGCCCGGCTGCGCCTGCACCGCCGGCGAACCCCGTCGCCCAGGCTGCGGCCCCCGCTGCAGCTCCTGAAGCGGCTCCGGCGGCCCCTGCTGCACCGGCACCCCCGGCCCCCGCCGCACCTGCCGCTCCTGCGGCCCCTGCTGCGCCCTCTGCCCCTGCGGCCCCTGGATCCACTCAACCCCCCGCGTGGGGCGGCCCGCCCGCTACGGCGGCTCCTGCGGCGTCTCCTGCACCGGCGGCACCGGCCCCTGTCGAGCAGCCCCCGACGGCTGGCCCGCTGGAGGTTCCCGACGACGAGGTGCCGTTCTAGGATCTCGGCTCCTGGGAAGGGAGTCGAAGCCCTGGCCCCCGTTCGTCCTTGTGGCGTGCGGGGGCCTCTTCGTAAAGTGTTGCAATGCTGGTGCTGCGCGACACGCGGGAACAAGTCCCGTGGACCTTCGAGGGTCAGGGGATCACGGTGTCGCCGGCGACCCTTGCGACGGGCGACTACTCGCTGCCCGGCCTCGAGCACTCGGTCGCGATCGAGCGGAAGTCGCTCGACGACTGGGTGGGCACGGTGATGCGGTCGCGTGGTCGGTTCTACCGCGAGCTCGACCGGATGCGCGCGGTGCGGTTCCGCTGCGTGATCATCGAGGCCGGCGTGCGCGAGATCATGGCTGGCCGATACAAGTCGCAGGTGAAGCCGGCGAGCGTGCTCGCGTTCATCGCCGAGATCGCGGTGTGCCAGTCGATCCCGGTCTACCTGGGCGGGACGCGTGCCGAGTCGCAGATCCTCGCCGGCGCGTTCCTGAAGATGGCCGGCAGCAAGCTGTCGCGACACGACTAGCGACACTGTGGTACGCTTGGGCGAAATCCCAAGTCCCCGAAACCCCCACCGCGTCGGTCGCCCCCTTGGGCAAAGTGTACCGGCAGGAGAGGCAAGCATGACCGAGACCCTGAAGGGGAGGTGCGTCCGTACGCGCTTCCAGAATCCCGATAGCGGGTTCACGATTGGCACGATTGAAGTCGACGGCGAAGAGCACACGTTCAAGGGCGAAGTGCTCGCGAGGCGCGGCGAGAACCTGGAGCTGACCGGCTTCTGGACCGACGACCCGAAGTGGGGTCGACAGTTCACCGTGAAGTCGGGCATCGTGAAGATGGACGAGAGCCCCGGCGCACTCGCCGACCTGATCGCGAAGCGGCCCGAGTTCAAAGGGCTCGGCAAGGTGCGCGCGCGTCGCATGGTCGACGCAGCGATCGCGTGCTCGAGCGACGGCGACATGGCGACCGGCCTGCGCGAAGATCCCGACACGATCGCCGCCGCCACCGGCTGCAGCGTCGAGATCGTGCGCGCAGCTGCAACGGTGTGGCACGAGGAGCGCGAGCACTACGACACGCTGGGCCAGCTCGTCGCGCAAGGCTGGACGAACGGGCAGGCGAACACGATCGTGTTCCACATCGGCGAGGGTGCGCCGGGCTTCGTGGCCGATGACCCGTACGGCCTGATCGACAAGATCCCACGGTTCGGCTTCCGCACGGTCGACGCGGTCGCGCTGAAGATCGGCGTGAAGACCACCGACCGCCGGCGGATGCAGGCCGGTGTCGCGTATTGCCTCGACCAGATCGCGAGCAACGGCGACACGTGGACGACGCGCGAGGGCCTGATCGACACGGCGACGGGCGAGCTGCGCCCCGACACGCTCGAGGCCGAGGATCTGATCCTGGCCGCGCTCGACGAGCTGATCGGCCTCGGCCTGGTCTACACCGACGTGAGCCCCACGGGGAACGAGATCGTCGCCGACGCTCGCATCGCGATGATCGAGTTCGACGTGTTCGAGCGCCTGCTGGGCCGCCTAGCCTCCCCCCTCGAACCCCTCGACCCTACCGGCCCCCGCTCCCTGCACGCGATCGAACCCCTGAACGTCGGGCAGCGCGAGTGCCTGTCGGCGGTGCTGTCGTACGGCTGCGCGGTGGTCTCCGGTGCCGGCGGTACGGGTAAGACGTTCACGATGCGCGCGATCTGCGACGTGGCCGAGGAGAACGGTCTGCGCGTGGGCCTGTGCGCCCCGACCGGCAAGGCCGCGCGCAAGCTGAAGCACGCGACGGGCCGACCGGCCTCGACGATTCACCGGCTGCTCGATCCGAAGTTCGACGAGCGCACGGGGCAGTTCAGGTTCCTGCGCGACGCCGGCAACCCGGTGGACCTGCACCTGGTCGTGGTCGACGAGGTGTCGATGTGCGACGTCAAGCTGATGCGCTCCCTGCTGCACGCGCTGCCCGACGGGTGCCGCCTGCTGCTGGTCGGCGATCACAATCAGATCCCGCCCGTCGGTGCCGGCGCGATCCTGCGCGACCTGTTGGCGGCGCGGTCGCACTACCCGAACGCGATCCACGTGCTGACCGAGATCGTGCGGCAGGCGGGCGAGCTCGCTCGGAACACGACGGCGATCCTGTCGGGTGTCGTGCCCCCGCCGGCGAAGGGCTCGGTCGCGTGGCAGCTGCACCGCACCGAGCGCGGACACGAGGACGGCACCGCCGCGATGGCTGCGGTGATCGTCGACATGGTCGTGACCGCGCCCGAGCCGCTGCAGCCGTTCGGTCGTTCGCTCGACCTCGACTGGGACGTGCAGGTGCTCGCGCCGATGCGCAAGGGACCGCTCGGCACGTACGCGCTGAACGTGCACCTGCAGAAGCTGCGGCAGCGACTGCTCGGCAACCCGCCGCCCGAGGCGACCGAGCCGAACAAGCCGCCGCGCCCGCTCGCCGGCGACCGCGTGATCTGGACGAAGAACGACTACGAGCTGAAGCTGTTCAACGGCACGCAAGCGATCGTGCTCGGATTCCCGAAGGGAGCGATGCAGCTGTTCACCGAGGACGGCGAGGAAGTGATCGTGCCGGCGGCGAAGCGGAACCGCGTCGAGGTGGCGTACGCGATGACGATCCACAAGTCGCAGGGCAGCGAGTGGCCGTTCGTGCTGCTGGTTGCGTCGAGCGCGCACTGGATCATGCACGACCGGAACCTGCTCTACACCGGCGCGAGCCGGGCAGCTGAGTCGCTGATGATCCTCGGCGACTCGCAAGGGCTGGCGCACTTCGCGCAGGAGCGGAAGAGCGAGAACAGGCAGACGTTCGGCGCGTTCCTGGTTCACGGATGGGAGCCGAAGGGGCTCGGACCACAAGGGGTTGTGCTCGACTTCCGTTGAACCACTAGGCGCGAGCTGCAATCGCGACGGGTCGCGAAGCCCGCGCTAGGTTCCGCCTGACGCAGCGGATACAAAGGGGGCGCGCGCTGTTGGTGCAGCGCGCGCCCTTGTGTCCCTGGCTTGGCCCGCCGGGGGACGAATGGGCGACCGCAGGACTGGCGGGCCTCGCGATCGCCCTATGAGTGTACCCGATTCCCCAACAATCTACGACCGTCTTCGCCGCCACCTCGACCCCCTCGACCTGATCCAACGGCTCGGCCTTGAGATCACGAGGAAGCTCGGGAGCGAGGCGTACCTGAACCCGCTCTGCCACGAGTCGGACAGCGGCGAGTCGCTGCAAGTGAACTTGCACACGGGGAGCTGGAACTGCAAGGCGTGCCAGTCGGCGGGGATGCGCGGCGACCTGTTCCACCTGGTCGAGTACGTGCAGACGAACGGACGCGCACCGACGAAGGGCGAGGGCGGCGGACACGAACGCACCGAGGCGCTGCGCTGGCTGTGCGACCAGTTCGGCGAGCCGTTCAACGAAGGACGCGACAGCGATCAGGACGAGGCGCTGATCGGGCTCGAGACGTTCGTGCTGGCCGCCGCGACGTACCTGCTCGAACGTGCCGACGTGCTGGAGTGGATCGAGCAGAAGTGGGGGTTCGACCTCGACACCGTGATCGCCTACCGGATCGGCTTCATGCCCGACCCGCTGCTGCCCGAGATCGCAGCCGACGCCGCGAAGAACAAGCTGCGGTATCGGTCGGCGGGCCTCGGCTGGTACGACGACGGCAAGTTCACGACGCGCTTCGCCGGCAGGATCACGTTCCCGTATCTCGAGCACGGTCGACCGGTCTACCTGATCGGACGCGCGACACCGTGGACGCCGAAGATCCCCGTCGAAGGCCGCGCGCCCGTCGCGCCGCCGAAGTATCACAAGCTGTCGGTGCACTCCGCGACGCGCACGCACGTGTCGCCGTCGATCACGAACGAGCACCTGTTCAATGAGCCGGTGCTGAAGACGTGCGGCGCAGAGGTGGGCGTGCTCGAGGGCATCGCCGATGGCGTGGCGTTCTCGCACGTGGGCATCGACGTGGTGTCGCCGGTCACGATCTCGTTCAACGGTCCCGACCTGTTGCGCTTCGTCGCGAAGTGCCACGAGCACGGGATCAAAGTCGTGTGGATCCTGTTCGACAATGAGCTGTCGGGCTCCGGCAACTTCGCAGCGATCCGCGCAGGCCGGCAGCTGATCGAGGGCGGCCTCGACACGCGCGTGATCACGCTCCCCCCCGGAGAGCAACAGCTCGCCGCGCGGCAAGAGGTGCTGAACAGCATCGGGCAGGACACGCTCGACGTGCTGGAAGCGAGCGACCCGCACGTGCGCAAGAAGCTGCTCGTCGAGAAGATCCCCGACGAGACGCAACGCGAGTGGGTCGTGTCGCAGATCAACGCCGCGAAGATCGACGGCGCAGAGTGGGTAGCGGCGAAAGGCCCAGGCGCTGCCGAGGAGTTCCGCAAGCTGCGGCAACAGGCGCAGAGCGTGATCCGCATCCTGGCCGAGCAGGTAGCCGCAACGCTCGACACCGCCGACGAGCCGTTCCTGCGGCAGTCTGCGTTCGCCGACGTGATCGAGCTCGCCGCGCACCTGGACGTTCGCCAGCACCGCGAGGACGCCGCCGCACTGATCGCGGAGCTGGCCGGCAAGGGGGTGAGCAAGCGCAGCGACATCGAGCCCGCGATCGCCGAGGCGCGGCGCTCGGTCGTGAAGCCCAAGCGCGACAAGGCTGTCGACGATGCAGAGGCCGAGACGAAGAAGGAGATCGCCGCCTCCCTGATCGTCCCCCCGCCGCTGTCCCCCGAACCCCCCACGCCACCCGCTCCCCCGTTGGGCCTTCCACCGAGCGCCCCAGAGCGCCCAGGGGCACCCCCCGCGCCGGCCCTCCCCACGAAGGGCAACGCCGCCGAGCAGACGTTCGAGCAGACGCGCGCGAATGTCGCGAAGGCGGTCAACGCGCGACTGCCCGAGGAGCAGGTGGGCAAGTTCGTGGCCGAGGTGTTCAAGCGCACGCTCGGGTTCATGCCGTTCCGCACGCCCGAGGGCGTCGTGATCGTGCGGAAGAACGAACGCGTGGCGGTGAGCATGGACCGGGGCGAACCGTTCCGCGATCTGCTCTACATGGTGAGCGGGCTCACGTCGAAGAAGGGAACGCACGGCGGGTACATCGCCGCCGTCGAGTTCCACCTGTCGGAAGGCTCGACGAAAGCCAGCGACGTTTCGTGGTCGCACGTCACCGATGGCCGGTCGGTCTACTTCCCGACGGGTGACGCGCAGGGCCGTCTCCTGCACCTGCAGCCCGGCAGCGTCACGCTCACGCGCATGAGCGAGGCGCGCGTGCCCGCCGTCGCCGGCTCGGACTTCAAGCCGTTCCGCTACGTGGAACCGACCGGCGGCATCGACCGGATGCTCGACGTGTTCCGCTGGACGTCGCTCAGTGAAGGCGACCGGCTCGTGCTGGTCTACTGGCTGGCCGTGCTGCCCGTGCTGCGCCGCATCGGCACGGTGCCGATCGTGCGGATCCAGGGCGGCAGCTCGAGCGGCAAGACGCGCGCGGTCGACGCGGTGGGCTACCTGGTCAACGGCGGCAAGTCGTCGAGCGTGCCCACGGCTGCAGCTCTGACGTCGCGCCTGTCCCGCGAGATGCTGACGGTCGACGACAACCGCGAGACGTCGGATATGTCGCCGGCGTTCCTGTCGACGCTGCTGCAGGCGACGCACCTCGGCGCGCGCGAGAAGCGGAAGGGGAACACCGACACGGGGACGGTGCTCGAGCGCGTGAGCGGTGCGCTGCTGATGAACGGGATCGAACCGATCCACGACGGCAAGCCCGAGCTGGCGTCGCGCATCCTGCCGCTGCGGTGCGAGCACACGAACGTCGCGAAAGACAGCCCGCGCGACAATCACCAGCTGATGACGACGATCGCGACCGGGCGCGATGCGTTCTGGTCCGAGTCCGTCCGCCGGTGCGCTGACGCGATGGCGCTCGACCTCGACCACGGCGAGCACCTGGGCGGACAGATCGAGGAGCTGTTCGGCGCGGCGAAGATCGGGCGGACGTCGGCCTACCTGCGGATGATGTACCTGTGCTGGGTGGCCGGGCTCGAGCCGGCGCAGCGCCCGCCCTTCCTGCAGGACATCGCCCCGCTGTGGGCGACGGCCTTCAGCGAGATCGGTGCGGGGGCTCTGCGGTCGCTGATTCAGGAAGAGCTCTGCGTGACGGCGGTCAGCTACGTGTTCGCGCACGGCGCGGAGCTGGCCGAGAAGTGTCCCGACGAGCCCGAGTTCAGGAAAGCGTTCGGGGGCAAGTACGTGCAGGACCCGGTCGGCGAGATCGAGGTGCTGGGGCCGATGAGGCACACGCAGCTCGCTGCGCTTGCCAGGAGCGCCGCGAAGGCGCTGAACGGACCCGACTCGATCCAGAGGACGCTCCGAGCCGGGCAGCTGCAGGAGCGGCTACTGGACGGCCTGCCGTACCTGGAAGCGGCGGGCATCGTCGTGGACTACCAGACGACCAACGCAGGGCGCATCCGGTGGACGTTCTCCCGGCCCCTGACGTTCAAGGTGCCCGCGCCGACGACGCCCGCGAACACGTGGGACAGCTGGCAGCCGCAGTAGCTTGCTGTGCGGGGAAGGCCCTACACGCGAAAGCAAAGATTCACGCAGGCGCACGCGCGCACGCGCGCGTACACGCGTGCGCGTGCGCCTGCTATCTTCTTCTTCCATTTCTTAGAGGCTTTCCCCGCACAGCAACCCCCCGCAACGCAGGCCCCCGCAAGGAACCTGCAAACAGACCACCCCGCGCCCCCCTTCCTGGGGTACGCTTGGGACTTCCTACCATCCGCAACCCGAACAACGGAGCACCCGATGCCCACGCTACCCGACGAACCGATGACCGTCGTCCGCCTCACGGTGGACAGCTTCAAGCGCCTGCGAGCCGCGCACCTGTCCCCAAGCCCGACCGGCCTCGTGCCGGTACGAGGTCCCAATGCCCAAGGCAAGTCGTCGACGATCGAGTCGATGCTGTCGGCCTTCGGCATCGAGCGCCCGTCGCTCCCGATCACCGAGGGCGAGCACGGCAGCGACATCGTGGTCGAGCTGGCGAACGAAGCCGGCGAGGTGCTGCTGGTCGTGCGCCAGCACTGGAGCCGCGACAGCGCCGGCAAGGCGAAGGGCAAGCTGTCGGTCGAGGGGGCCGACGGCACGCCGTTCGGATCACCCGCCGCCGTGATGAAGGAGCTAGTCGGGTTCGCCGCCGACCCCGGCGCGTTCCTCGACATGAAGGCCCCCGACCAGGTGAAGACGATCCTCGGCGTGCTCGGCCTGTCCGATGCCCTGGCCGCGCTCGAGTCCGACGCGAAGGGCTTGTACGACAAGCGGCGCGACCTGGGCCGCGACTCCGACCGGCTCGGCAAGGCCGCCGCCGCCCTGGTGGCCGAGGTCGATGGGCTCCCCGCCCCGCCGACCGACGGCACGATCGAGGAGCTGACCGCACGGCTGACGGCGGCGAAGGATCACAACGCCGCGATCGCCACGCACCAGCAGGCGCAGCGCAGCGCGGCGCAGCGCGGCACCGAGGCGAAGGAACGGCTCGTGCGCCTGCAGGCCGAGGTCCAGAAGCTCGAGGACGAGATCCAGGCGCAGCGCGACGCGTGGGAGTCCGCGAAGAGCGAGCTCGCCGGCATCGGTGAACCCCTGGACACCGCGCCGATCGAGCAGGCCCTGGCCGCGCACGAGGAAGCGACGAAGCACGCCGCCCGCCGCGAGCTGATGCAGTCGACCGTCGACGAGGCGCACGAGGCGCAACAGGCCCACGCCGCTGTCGACGACGCGCTCGACGTGAAGCGCGAGGAGATCGCGCAGCTGCTCGACGGCGTGCAGTTCCCCGTCGACGGCATGAGCTACGACGCCGACGCGAAGGTGATCAAGGTCGGCGACATCCCGTTCGAGTCCGCGTCGCAGGGCGAGCGCCTGCGCATCGCCGCCGCCGTCGCGATGGCCGGCGCTCCGAAGATCCGCGCGATCTTCGTGCGCGAGGGTTCCCTGCTCGACCACGAGAGCCAGGCCGTGCTGGCCGACATCGCCGCCGCGAACAAGTTCCAGCTGTGGCTCGAGATCGTCGACGAGGCAGACCCCGAGACCGGCGCGCGCGCCGCAGGGATCTGGATCGAAGACGGGGAAGCCGAAGTGGTCGGGTGATGGCTGGCGGTCGTCGCGGTGGCCGACACTCGGTCGCCGCGCGACGACGCATCCGCCGCAAGAGGCGCAAGAAGGCCGCGAAGCTGAAGCGGCAGCAGGAGACGAAGGGCGAATGCGATCGTCGCGCCGGGCACCAGGGCCGAGAACCTGGTGCCCGGCCTCCCCTGATACTTGCGACGTCCTGGCCCACGGGCTAGGGTTGTGGTCGAAGGAAAGCCAACCCCCCACCCCCAGGATGCACCCCGATGGCGAAGAAGAAGACGGCCAAGAAGGCCACGAAGAAGACCGCGACCCGTACGACCCCGGCGAAGACCGCCGGCCAGAAGGCTGCGGCGACGCGCAAGGCCGCCGCCGACAAGGCTGCAGCCGCGAAGGCGACCGCGCCCCAGCCGAAGGAGATCGACCCGAAGAAGATCACCGAGGCCGAGGGGCAGAAGCGGTGCGCGGCGATCTACAAGCTCGAGAAGATCATCGAGGGCAAGCGCGCGCTGCACGACGTCGCGAAGCGCGGAGCGGCCTCGGCGAAGGCTGCGCTGAAGGAGGCCGAGGAAGCACTGGCGCAGGAGATCCACGAGCAGCGGTTCGGTCCCGGCCCGTTGTTCAATCCTGCAGGCGACGGTCCCGCGTGATCGGCATCGAGGAGATGCAGCCGCAGCCGCAAGGCGGCCCGCCCGACTGGGTGGACGAGGCCCTGGTCGACGCCGAGCTGGAAGCGATCGACCAGACGCTGCCCGGCTGGGAGGACGCGCGGCTGGACATCCGCGAAGAGGCCCTGCTGCGCGGCTCGCTGAACTTCAGCCTGTCGCACCTGACCGCGCGCGGCATGGTCGAGCGGTGGAACGAGTGCCAGAAGGTGCCGACCTCGATCGCCGACTTCGAGGCCGTGCTGCACCCGATCAACGGCGCGCAGCTCGACCTACCCTCGACCCCCGGCCTGACGATCGCCTGGTGGATCACGAACGGCGGCGACCCGACCGGCGGAACCTACACCTGTTGAGACCATGAAGAAGCAAACGACCCCCTGGCCGGCGACCAAGCCGGAGACGCGCGAAGTCGCGGACCTGATCCCGTACGCGCGCAACGCGCGGAAGCACTCCGACGAGCAGGTGGTGAAGATCGCCCGGTCGATCACCGAGTTCGGCTGGACGAACCCGGTGCTGGTGAGCGAGGCCGGCGGCATCATCGCCGGGCACGGTCGCATCCTCGCCGCGCAGCACCTGAACATCCGCGAGGTGCCGGTGATCGTCGCGGTCGGCTGGACCGACGCGCAGCAGCGCGCGTACGTGATCGCCGACAACAAGCTGGCGCTCGAGGCCGGCTGGGATCGCGAGACCCTGGCGCTGGAGTTCGCCGAGCTGCAGGCGCTCGACTTCGACGTGACGCTGACCGGCTTCGACGACGAGCTGCCGAGCGGCGGCGACTCGGTGTCGCGGCTGCAGACCCCGCAGGCGATCGAGTTCGCGTGGGCGCTGATCGGTGTGCCGATCGGAAGCATGGGCGAGCTCGCGATGATGATCGAGAAGGCGCAGCAGATCGACGGGTCGATCGTCGAGGTGGCCGACGGGAAGAAAGGCCGATGACGGACAACGACAACCTGGGCAGCAAGCTGGCGCTGCGCCGGTACTTCCTCGACCGCTACCACGCGGACGACGCGCCGCGCGTGTTCGACGCGTGCCAGGGCAGCGGCGTGATCTGGCAGAACCTCCGAGCAGAGCACGAGGTCGCGACGTACTGGGGCTGCGACCTGAAGCGGAAGGAAGGCCGCGTGCGTGCAGACTCTGCGGACCTGATCGCCGCCGGCCTGACCGAGAACGTGATCGACGTCGACACGTACGGCAGCCCGTGGTCGCACTGGTCCGCGATCCTGCGCGGGGCGAAGGTGGCGCGGACGGTGTTCCTGACCATCGGCGAGCACGGCGTACGGCAGCGCCCGCTCACGATCGCCGAGGCCGAGCTGCTGGGGCTGGCCGCGCTCTACAAGTCGATGCCGAACAAGATGAAGCTGCGGCTGGCGAAGACGATGACCCTGCGGATGCTCGCGTGCGCGGAGCTGTGGGGCTTCCGCATCGTCGAGGTGGCCGAGTCCTCGCGCGGGCTCTCCGCGCGATACCTGGGCGTCCGCCTCGAACCCCTCTCAATACCCGAACCCGCCCTGCCGCCGCTCCCTGGGGCAACCTAGCGCCCTTCCCGGTGCCCCAAACCGATACCCGCCCCCCGTGGTCCGCCGTAAAGCGTGACCACGGGGGGCTTTTCGTGTCCTAGTTGGCTTTTCTGCGATTCCAGGGCTCCGAGCTAAGGTTAGGAAGTCCCTTTGCCGATATACTTCATAGCGCGGGGGAACGACCCCCCACGGACAACAACAACAACAAAGGAAACGAGACCATGAGCCACGAAATCAACAGCAGCGACACCTTCGGCGAGACCCGCACCAACGGCAAGCGCGCCTGGCACCGCCTCGGCGTCGAGATCCCCGAGGGCCTGAGCGCCGTCGACGGCTTCCGCCGCATCGGCCTCGACTGGTCGACCAGCCTCGCCCCGCTGACCGCCACGATGCCCGACGGCACCGTGATCCAGGTCCCCGGTCGCGCCGCGCAAGTTCGCGACGACACGAAGGGCGTCCTGGGCGTCGTCGCCGCCGACTACCCGAGCGTCGAGAACATGGAGCTGGCCGAGTTCGGCGACAGCCTGCGCAGCGAGGGCCTTGTGCTCGAGACCGCCGGCAGCCTGCGCGACGGCAAGAACGTGTTCGCCCTGCTGAAGCTGCCCGAGCCGATCATCGCCGGCAAGGACGACGAGGTGCAGCTGTTCACGCTGCTGTCGAACGGCCACGGCGGCACCGGCAGCTTCGCGATCTACCCGACGAGCGTGCGAGTCGTCTGCGCGAACACGCTGCGCTGGTCCGAGAAGGACGCGGCGAAGGGCCTGTCGTTCATTCACTTCGGCAAGACCACGCTCGAGCAGCGCCTGCAGACCGCGCGCACCGCGCTCGGCCTGATGACGGTCGAGACCGAGAAGTTCCGCGCCCAGGTCGACGCGATGGTGCGCACGAACCTGACGCAGACCGCCGCGAAGGATCTGTTCCTGGCGATCTACGAGAAGACGTTCGGGCGCATCCCGAACGACGTCGACAGCAAGACCGCGAAGAAGCTGACCGACCGTCGCCAGCTGATCCTCGAAGCGTGGGAAGCCAACTTCCAGAACGAGCGCCAGTCGCTCGCCGGCATCGAGGGCACGAGCTGGGCAGCGTTCAACGCCGTGACCGAGTGGCACGACCACGAGCGCGGGAACACCGAGCGCAGCGACGAGCAGCGCATGAACAGCAACCTGTTCGGCGTCTCGCACACTGACAAGCGCAAGGCCCTGGCGACCGTGCTCGCCGGCGTCAAGTAGCCGACCCCGGCCAAGGCCGCCCGGTCGCCCGCGAGGGTGGCCGGGCTTTTGGCAGTAGTGGCCGGCACGTCGCCGACCCGATCACCGCAACAGGAGACCGAGAATCATGGCCGAAGAGTCGATCATCGCGTGGACCGATAACACGTTCAACCCCTGGATGGGTTGCGTGAAAGTGTCCGATGGCTGCAGCAACTGCTACGCCGAAGTGCTCACCGCTGGACGGATGGGCATCCCCGACCTGTGGGGTGCGAAGGCACGCCGACAGCGCACGAGCCCGAGCAACTGGAAGAAGCCGCTGAAGTGGAACCGCGAGGCGATCGCGCGGGGCACCAGCCTGCGCGCGTTCTGCGCCTCGCTGTGCGACGTGTTCGAGGATCGCCCCGAGGCCGACGAGTGGCGGGCCGACCTGTGGGACCTGGTCCGCGCGACGCCGGGGCTCGACTGGCAGATCCTGACGAAGCGCCCCGAGCGCATCCTCGCGAACCTGCCCGACGACTGGGGCGACGGCTGGGATCACGTGTGGCTCGGCACGTCGATCGAGGACGAGCGCGTGGCCGAGCGTGCGCAGCTGCTCGCGCAAGTCCCCGCCGCTGTCCGGTTCGTGAGCTACGAGCCCGCGATCGGACCCCTGGCCCACGCGCTCGACCTGAAGGGGATCGACTGGGTGATCTACGGCGGCGAGTCCGGTCCCGGCTACCGCGCCGAAGACAAACAGTGGGCGCGGGACATGCACCTGCTCTGCGGCGACAACGACGTGGCGTTCTTCCACAAGCAAAGCGCCGGCCACCGCACCGAGCTGGGGATCGACCTCGACGGCGTGATGGTCCGCGAGTACCCGCAAGAGGTGCGCGACTTGCGCGCCGGGGGGCTGTTCGTATGAGCACCCGAAGAGAGCTCGCCGCCGGCGCGTACTCCGCGTTCGTGCTGCACGAGAACGGCACGTGGGAGCAGCCGACGTACCGCGTGCCCGCAGGCTGGACCGAGAACGAGCTGCGCCGCGCGCTCGAGGCCGAGAGTCGGAAGGTGCTCCGCGTGACCGGGATCTGCGAAGACCCCGACGCGCCGGAGGACGTGCTGCGCTCCCTGCCCGACGTCGAGATCGAGCCCGACCCGTCGCCGCGCTGCGAGAAGTGCCAAGCGTACGAGCACGAGGCCGACGAGTGCCCGCACGACGACGACGAGACGTGCACGGCCTGCGGTCGCCCGTCGCTCGACTGCTCGCGCAACCCCTGCCCGGCGGTGATCGCCGACCGTGGCGACCTGACCCCCGCCGAGCTGTCGACGAACAGCGACGCGGTGATCGACCGGCTCGCCGGCCTGCCGCGCAGGTACTGCTCGGGCTGCGGTTCACGCGTCGGCCACCCGCACGCGTCGAACTGCGACGTCGAGCCCGGCGGCGAGTACGTGCTGATCGACCAGTGCGACGAGGAGGCCCCGCCCTGCGAGGTGATGCGCGTCGCGGTCCTGTCGACGCGGCACCTGTCCGCCGAGGAGGCGCAGCGCCGACCCGCCGACTGGCCGACGCATTGCCACGAGAGCGAGTACGGGTTCGTCGCGCACGTCGGCCCCGAGGTGCCGTTCGATGAAGTGCTCGGCGACGACGTGGAGCGGTGGCCCGGCCTGATGGCCGCCGCCGCCTGGGCTCGCGCGTTCGGGCTCGCCTGGGTGCGCTTCGACGCCGACGGCCCCGATCAGCCGGGGCTCCCCCGCTGGGAGTGGTAACGCGCCCCCACCCCCGCGCCCCTGCCGCCCTCCCGGCGGCGGGGGCCTTCCCCCTCTGATCACCCGCGAATCCGCCCGGATCGCCCTACGGCGCTCCCTGGGCGTCTCACGGGGGGCGGATTTCCCCCCGGATTCTTTCCGATCAGCTTCAGGTTTCCGGGTAGGAAGTCCGAAAAGGTAGGTATGAGCAACTCAACGAACTACGGCACGCAGCACACGATCGACACCGCCACCGTCCGCCGCCGCGCGAAGTCCCTGGACATCGCCGCGCTCGAGTGGAACGCGAACGACGCCCACGAGGCCGCGCTCGCCGCCGAGGAGATGGAGCGGGCCGGCCTGCACGTCGCGAAGTCGGGCGGGTACTACCGCGACGAGGCGACCGAGTACCGCGTCGAGCTGGGCCGCCGGCTGTCGGCGCTCGCCGATGGCGACGAGCTGACGATCGGGCAGGAAGTGCTCGTGCGCCGCACGCACGACAACGGACGCGCGACGATCGCGAAGGTGTCGGCGATCGAGGTCGAGGGCAAGGACGTGCGCGTGATCAAGAAGGCGCGCGCCTGCCGCGACGGCGTGCAGATCAGCCTCGCCGACGGGACGTGGGCCTACGGCTACCAGGTGGCCGCGCGCCAGTCCGCCGACGAGATCGAGACCCTGCGCAAGACGAACACGCTCGGCTAGGGCCGCGCGCGAACCACGAACCACGAACCAACAGCAACAGGAGAACAAGATGGGTGCCCACGACTTCACGACCAGCGCGCGCGGCAAGAACGCGCGAGAGGCTTACCGCTCCGCGTGCGAGGACGCGCGCAGCGAGTACGGGAACGACCCGTACAACGGAACGATCGCGACGACGAACGGCGTCGTCGAGCTGCCCGCCGAACGGTTCGCCGGGATCCCGGCGAAGCGCCGGTACGAGATCCTGCACGCGATCGCGACCGGCGACACGCCGAAGCTGCGCGGCAAGGCGAAGGACGTGTTCGACCAGCTGCGCCGGCAGTACGGCGAGGCCGAGAAGTGGGGGAGCTGCTACGCGCTTCGGATCCGCGTCGGCACGTACGCGTTCAGCGGGTGGGCGGCGTCATGAGCGGCGACACGTTCGAGAACGCGGCGCTGGGCAACCTGCGACACCGCGCGCGCATCCTGCTGCGGACGAGTGAGCAGGGCGAGTACCTGGACACGGGCGAGGCGCTGGAGATCCTGCGCGAGCTCGCCGGCGTCGACGAGCGCGACCCCTGCCCGATGCCCGACTGCGACGGTCGCCTGGTCGAAGGCGAGTGCGCCGAGTGCGACGCGCCCGAGGACGCGATGACGCTGCAGACGTTCCGCGCCGGCGCGACCCGGCTCGAGTGGGCCGAGGGCGTCCGCGAGTGCGAGGAGGCCGAGCAGTCGTACGAGGACGGCCCGGTGCCCGAGGCGCTGTGGATTTACCCCGGCGGCGTGTGGCTGGCCGAGCTGGCCGACGAAGTGTTCGAGCTGCACCTGGAGCGCAGCGACAGCCGGTCGATCGACCGCGACCAGCTCGACCGCACGCTGCACGCGTGGGCCGTGCGCGAGTGCAACCTGCACGAGCCGGTGCCGACGTGCCCGACGTGCAAGCTGCCGGCGCACGCGACCGAGACCGACGACGACGGGTTTCACGAGGGCTGCCGGCCCACGTCCGACGCCGACGTGGTCGACGAGCTGGGGGGGTTCTAGGGCACCCCCGCCCCCCTTCCTGGGGCCGGTTGGGTTTTCTCCGATCAGCTTCAGGTTCAGGGGCAGGAAGTCCGAAAAGGTAGGTATGAGCAACATCACCGAGCAACTACTGAAGGCCGCCCTGGCCGAGCTGTCGACCGCCGCGCGCAAGCGCCTGCTGGCCCCGTACACCGAGCGCCGGTTCGGGATGCGGAACAGCGAGACGCCGGGGCACGCGTACTGGTATCCCGAGCACCGGCAGGACGAGTGCAGCGCCGCGCGCCTGCTCGGCCTGCCCGTCCCGAAGGTCGGCCCCGACCCGCTGAAGCTGGCCGAGCAACGCGTCGAGCTGGCCGACGCCGGCGTGGGCGTCGAGGCCGAGCTGCTGCGCGACGCGCGGGCGACGGTCGCCGCCGCGCCGAAGAAGCGCGCCCGCAAGATCGAGATCGACGCCGGCCCGTACGTGCGAGCGCACGGCAAGCGCCCGCGCGGTCGCGGCGGCTGGGCGTTCGCCGCGAACGGTCGCGACGGGATCGACGAGCTGATCTGGGCGAACGGCCTGTACCGCGACGCGGTGCGCGAGGCGAAGAGCAAGGCCCCCGAGGGGACCGTGGTCCTGGCGGTGCAGTCGTGATCCGGCTCGACGCGATGACGACGCTGCACGCGCTGACCGACGGCGTCGTCGCGATGCTGGCCGCGCAGCTCGAGGAGCTGGACGTGCGCAAGGGCTGCGCCGGCATGGTCTGGATCTTCCTCGACGACGAGCAGCTGGGCGCGGTGTCGGTCGGGATCGACGAGGGCGAGGCCGTCCTGCGCGTGATGGACGCGGGCAGCGAGCCCGACAGGATCCGCCGCCGCCTCGGCATCGAGGTGAAGTCGTGAGCGCGCTCGTGCAGGGGATGCTCCGCTTCGAGCCCGCCGAGCGCGTGCCGTATCGCCTGGTCGACCTGTTCGCCGGCGGCGGTGGCGCGAGCGAGGGGATCCGGCAGGCGCTCGGCTGCGGGCCGCTGTTCGCCCTGAACCACGACCCGGTCGCGATCGCGATGCACCGGCGGAACCACCCGGAGACCGAGCACGCGATCAGCGACGTGTTCGAGATCGACCCGCGCGGCGACGAGTTCGCGTACCTGTCCGACCTCGACGCGCTGTGGGCGTCGCCCGACTGCCGGCACTTCAGCAAGGCGAAGGGCGCGCGCCCGGTATCGGCGCGCGTGCGCGGCCTCGCCTGGTCGACCGTGACCTGGGCGAAGGCCCGTCGGCCCCGGATCATCTTCCTAGAGAACGTCGAGGAGTTCGTGAGCTGGGGACCGATCCACCGGCAGCCCGAGCACCCGCAGTACCTGCGCCCGATCAAGTCGCGCAAGGGCGAGACGTTCCGCAAGTTCGTGGCGAAGCTCGAGGGCCTGGGCTACGTGGTCGAGTGGCGCGTGTTGAACGCTGCCGACTACGGCACGCCCACGACCCGACGCCGCCTGTTCCTGATCGCGCGCCGCGACGGCTGCCCGATCGTGTGGCCGGAGCCGACGCACGGCGGACCCGACCGCGCACCCTGGCGCACCGCCGCCGAGTGTATCGACTGGAGCGAGCCCGCGCCGTCGATCTTCGGGCGCAAGCGCGAGCTGGCCGACAAGACGAAGGCGCGGATCGCGCACGGGATCATGCGACACGTCGTCGGCGACCCTGACCCGTACCTGGCCCCGATCGCCGGCGAGAACGTCGCGGCGTTCTTCGTGCCGCGCTACGGCGAGCGCCCGACGCAGGCCCCGCGCTCGCGCGACATCCGCCGCCCGATGCCGACGGTGGTCGGGACGGGCAACGGCGCGAGCCTGGTCTCGGTGTTCCTGGCGAAGCACTACGGCGGCGTGGTTGGCACCGACGCGCGCGTGCCGCTCGGCACGATCAGCGGTCGCGACTCGCAAGGCCCGACGGCTGCGCACCTGTCGCCCCAGTGCGAGCCCGACGCGCGCACCGATCGCGTCGCCTCGTTCCTCGTGAAATACTACGGCGCAAGCCTCGGCACCCGGAAGGGCGCGGACCAGACGCAAGCGATGAACGTCCCGCTGCACACGGTCACGACGAAGGGCCGGTTCGCGATGGTGACGGTGCGCATCGACGGCGAGTCGTACGCGATCGTCGACATCGGGATGCGGATGCTGCAGCCGAACGAGCTGGCCGCCGCGCAGGGCTTCCCGAAGGACTACCACCTGGTCGGCACGAAGACCGAGCAGATCGCCAAGGTGGGCAACAGTGTGCCGCCGCCCGTCGTTCGGGCGCTGGTCGAAAGCAACGTACGCGACGAGCGCAGCTCGTTCGCAGCATGAACCCGAAACGCAACAGGAGAACGCTATGAAGATCCCGAAGAAGTGCAAACTGAACCGAGCCGCCGGCAAGCCGAACGAGTCCCGGTTCTCGATGGAGAACGTCCTGCTGGACGTCGACGCGAAAGGACGCGGTCGCCTGATCGCCACGAACGGGCGCGTGCTCGCTGTCGTCCCCGTCGACGAGGTGGGCGACGACACCGGCGGCATGGTGCCGGCGACCGCGATAGCCGAAGCCGTGAAGGGCAGCGGCGAGTTCGTCAACGTCGAGGCGAACGGCTGCGTGCGCTACCCTGTGAAGGGCGGCACGATGGAAGTCGAGCGCCCGAGCGAGAGCGACAGCGGCGAGTTCCCGAAGTGGAAGCAAGTCGTGCCGAAGGGCGAGGTCGTGCACCGGCTCGCGCTGAACCCGCAGCTGCTGCTCGACGTGGCCGCCGCGATCGGCAGCGGCGAGTCGGTCGTGCTCGAGTACCGCGAGGAAGGCGGCCCCCTGGTTGTGCGACCGGGCAAGAGCCTGCACGACGCCGAGCCGACGATGGACGACTGGGAACGGTTCGGCGTGCTGATGCCGATCACGACGAAGGTCGCCGTGCCCGAGGATGCGCCGATGACCGCCGGGCAGAAGGCTGCCGCGACGCGCAAGCGCAACGCCGAAGCGAAGGCCGCCGCCGAGCAGGCCGGCGAGACCGTCGAAGAAGAAGCCGCACGCGAAACGGGGGCCGAGTGATGGACTGCCGCACCCGCTGCACGTACTGCAACGTCGCCGTGCCGATCCTCGCGAGCCAGTGCGTCGCGGACGGACGCGCCGGCCTGCTGCACGTCGACTGCGCGAAGATCCTCCGAGCCGCCGGCTGGGAGTCGGGCCAGCCGATGCCGCCGCCCGAGCTGGTCGAGAAGCCCGGCCCGAAGTCCGAGCAGGAACGGCACCACGAGAAGTTCAGCCCGGCGCGCGCGCTGCCGTGCTGTTTCGGCGAGGACGGGAAGCACCGACCAGGCTGTCGCAACGCCTAACCCGCTCCGCAGGCCCCTGCAGGCACCCGCCGCAGGGGCCTGCAGTTTTCCCCTTGCGCGATCCTACGGCAGCTGCTCCACTTGGGAAATCGGCGAACGCGCACTTCGCGCACCCGCCTGCAATCCTCTGCAACGGAACGAACCTTGAAGAACTACATGATCCCCGCCCTGCTACTGCTCGCCTGCTCGAGCTTCGCACTCGCCCAACAGTCCACGGCATCCGCCGGCACCGTCTCGCAGAAGGGTGAGGTGCGAGACGCCGAGGGTATGTTCGCCCACGAGAAGGTCGAAGACGGCGAGTGCCACACGAACGGCGACGGCGTGAAGGTGTGCAACACCGGAACCGACGGCGACGACTTCAAGGTGGACCCGAAGAGCGGTAGCGGCAGCTCGGCGACGACCGTCGACATGGACAACAACGCCGAGGGCACGATCGAAGGGCTCGACAGCAACGACACCGTGAACACGACGAACGGGTCGAACTGCACGATCTCCGGCACCGGCGGCACCGTCGTGATCACCGGCGGCTCGAGCGCGACCGGCAGCGTGACGAACACGAACCCCGCAGGTGGCGGGGGCGGGAACATCACCGTGAACGCCGGCGGCGTGAACATCACCGTGCCGCCCGGCGGCTCGATCACCTACGGAGGCTGATCCCATGAAGCGCATCATCCTGACAGCGGTCGGCGCGTACGCCCTGGGCCTCGGCAGCTTTGCCGTGTTCGGCACGAACGAGCAGCCGACCGAGAACGGCGCGACGCGACCCCTGCAGGTTGCTGCGCCGACGACAACGAACGACGAGACGCAGGCGCACCCGGTCGCTGTGCGGCTGGAACCCGCCGGCGTCTCGTCTGACCGTACACCCGTGCCCCGCGTCGACGAGTCGGACCTGGTCGACGCGATCGCCTCGGCTCTCGCAGAGCAGGAGCGGTACGCCGCGCTGATCGCGAGCGACAGCCACCCCGCGATGCTGCAGCGCATGGAGCAGGCCGAGGCTGTGGCGAACGTGCTGCAGGCTCGCGTCGAACACCTCGAGCGCGAGCTCGCCCGCGCCGCGCTCGACCCGTCGACCCCGTACGGACACTTCGCGCTGTTGCCTGAAGTGGCCGAGGCCGACACGCGAACGCTGCAGGCCGTGCAGTCGTGGCTCGAACGGTTCCCGGTCATGCTCGCACCGCACGAGGCCGAGTGGCTGGTCGAGCGGCACGAGGCGAACGACTGGCGCGACTGGCCGGGGCACGGCACGACCGAGACCGTGATCGCGTACCTGAACCCCGACCGGCTCGCCGACGAGCTGCCGCCGGCGCGCGTGGCCGAGCTGGTCGCGTACTACGCCGACGAGCCCTGGGTGTTCCCCACCCGCTAGAGCAGGGCGAGCACGACGCGGGGCGGGCGGGTTGCGAGATCCCGCCCGCCGTCCCCCACCCGCTGCACCGCACCACGCGCCGCCCTCCGGCCCCCACGTCCTGCACCCTGGACGGCGGGGGCCGTTTCCGTCTGATCACCCGCAGGCCCTGGCCGACGCGCCTACGGGCTTCCCAGGCGGCCCCACGGGCACGACCCCCCCCGCCGCCCCTCCTGCGCTCTACGGCCCGCAGCCGCTCCCCCCTCTGATCACCCGCAGATCGGGCCAGGAGGGCACACGGGACGAACCAGGCCCACCCCCGGCCCCACGATCGACACCCCCCACCCCCACCCCCCACGGGCACGCGTTCCCGGCTCGACCCTTGCGCCGACGCCGGCGAGCGCCCAGGATATCCCAATGGGCCGCCCGAGGATGACCGACGAAGAGCGCGAAGCGAAGCGACTGGCGAAGAACGCCAGGCAGCGCGAGCGACGTGCGCACGTCAAGCGGGCCAAGGAAGACGCAAGGCGAAAGCTGGCTCGCGAGGGCGTGCTGAAAAGCGAACCGGCTGTCGGTGGCGCGGCGACCGGCTTCGAGCCGACGCTCGAGGACAGGGCGCGCGTGCAGTCGCTGGCCGGCCTCGGGATGCGGCACGACGAGATCGCGATCATGGTCGTGAACCCCGCGACGAACGCGCCGGTCGACGAGAAGACGCTGCGCCGACACTTCGAGCCCGAGCTGCGCGAGGGGCCGGTGAAGGCGAACAGCAAGGTGGCCGAGTCGCTGTACCAGCAGGCGACGGGCACGGGCGGCGTCGCGCGCTCGACGACCGCCGGGATCTTCTGGGCGAAGTCGCGCATGGGCTGGCGCGAGACGCAGCACGTCGAGGTCGACGTGAAGTCGGGCGTGCTGATCGCGCCGGCGGGCATGAGCCCCGAAGACTGGGTGCGCGCTGCACACGAGGCGAACGCGGACAAGACCGAGCCGGGCAAGAAGAGCGAGGGCGAAGGATGACACCGCGCGAAGTGTTCGACGAGTGGATGAAGGGCTGCACCTGCACGAACTGCCCGCCGAACGGCTCGCAGCTCCCGCCGTGGAAGTGCGACGAGTGCACCGAGGCGATGATGCGCGCGCTGGGCACGGCGTTCGAGCGCGAGCGCACCGCCGAGGCGAAGTTCATGGCGTACGGCGAAGGCAACCCCGCGCCGCCCGACCTGATCGCAGCGATGCGCCCGGCGATCGAGGCGCGGCTCGACGATGCGCTGCGCGACGAGCTCGCCACGTCAACGCGCGACAAGGACAACGCGGAGACCGCGAACCACGGGCTGCGCGTCGAGCTGC
>Ga0316190_10000544_pt1 | contig 26281 bp, 24 predicted proteins | sample Eddworburrow2_MG_FD_204929 | JGI IMG/M metagenome (GOLD analysis project Ga0316190, IMG submission 204929) | Coastal sediment microbial communities from Maine, United States - Eddy worm burrow 2 | ecosystem: Environmental > Aquatic > Marine > Coastal > Sediment | place: USA: Maine | collected... | reverse complement strand
GGCTGCGGCCTGGATATTGTATCGGGCGGGGAGCTCTACCGTGGACTCATGGCCGGGTTTTCTCCGGATCGCATCGTCTATTCCGGGGTTGGAAAGCGTGTCGATGAAATCGACTATGCCCTTGAAACCGATATTCTGATGTTCAACGTCGAATCACCCGTAGAATTGGAGTTGATCAATCGCAGGGCTGCAAGTTTAAGAAAACGGGCACCGGTGGCCATTCGAGTCAATCCCGATGTTGATCCGAAAACCCATCCATATATTTCAACCGGTTTGAAAAAAAATAAATTCGGTATCAATACAGATGCAGCGATTGAAAGTTACCGGATGGCCGGCAGTCTTGAGCATGTGGATGTCGTTGGAATCGATTGTCACATCGGCTCCCAGATTACCGAAACCAAGCCGTTTGAGGCGGCCCTAAAAAGTCTCAAAAATCTGATAATCGACTTGAAACAGATGGGTACTGACATCAAGTATCTGGATATGGGCGGTGGGCTTGGCATAACCTATGCCGATGAAAAACCACCACCGCTTAGCGAATACGCTGCGACGATGACCCAACAGCTCAAAGGGATGGATTTAAAGCTGATTTTGGAGCCTGGCCGAGTTCTGGTTGGCAATGCCGGCATTTTGGTTACAAAAGTGCTTTATCGCAAGCCAGGTGAGACCAAAAATTTTGTGATTGTGGATGCGGGTATGAACGATTTGCTGCGGCCGACGCTATACAATGCATTTCACGCCATTGAACCGGTGGTAAATTCGAATGAAAATCAGATTGTCGCAGATGTTGTCGGACCGATTTGTGAAAGCAGCGACTTTTTGGCCGTCGATCGAAACATTTATAATGTTAAATCCGGTGATCTGTTGGCGGTCATGAGTGCAGGCGCTTACGGTTATGTCATGTCGTCCAACTATTGCTCACGTCTACGGGTGGCCGAAGTCATGGTAAAAGAAGACCGCTTCCATGTCATAAAAACCCGTGAAAACTATGAAGATTTGGTCAGAGGAGAGTCGTTGCCGCCCTTTTTGGAGAAATGACTGGAAATGACGAATGAATATTTGTGGTATTGGTGGGTTGCTGAAACCTATATTTCCTTATAATATGTTGTCAGATCAAACCTGATATGGGCCCAAACAATGGAACCTATTAATTTCTTTAAGATGAGTGGCAGTGGCAATGATTTTATCATTGTGGATAATCGCGAAGATATCGTCAACAATAACGATTTGCCCGGCTTTATCACTCGGATTTGCCGCCGCAAAATGTCTGTGGGTGCCGACGGCGTTATTCTGATTGAGCCCTCGAAAAATGCTGATTTTAAGTGGCAATTTTTCAATTCTGACGGCAGCAACGCCGAAATGTGTGGAAACGGTGCTCGCTGTGCCGCCCGATTTGCTTATGTAAACGGAATTGCCGGGCAAAACCTTTCCTTCGAAACGGATGCCGGTGTTGTTAGCGGACAGGTAAAAGGTGACCGAGTAAAGCTCAAAATGCCGGACCCCGTCGACCTTTGCCTGGATTACAACATCGAACTGAAAACAGGCCCTGTGACGGTATGCAGCGTTAATACCGGTGTGCCCCACGTGGTTGTAATGAACGAATCCATTGAAGGGATCAATGTTTTCGATCTTGGAAGCGAAATACGGTTTCATGAGATATTTGAACCGGCCGGTACAAACGTTAACTTCATCTGTCAACTAGAACAGGGACATCTGGCTATTCGAACTTACGAGCGAGGGGTCGAAAATGAAACCCTTGCCTGCGGAACCGGTTCCATCGCAGCCGCGCTAATTACCTCCTGTAAAACGAATTGGCAATCTCCGATCCACTTATTGACGCGTAGCAAAGGAACTTTAACCATTTATTTCAAGAAAGACGGCAACAATTTCAACGATATATACCTTGAAGGGGACGCTCGCATTATTTATTCCGCCCAATTGGGGGCAGACGCCTGGAAAAGCTAACCACACTGCATATCTCAGCGTTGGCTCCAATCTGGGCCGCAAACTTGACAATTGCCGCAAGGGTATTTCCGCCCTCACGAGTTGCGATAATTGTCGCTTGATCGATCAGTCCCTTGTCTACCGAACCGAGCCGGTTGATTACAAAGATCAGGATTGGTTTGTAAATTATGTTGTAAAAATTGAAACCACCCTTGATCCGTTCTCGTTATTGGATACCGTCAAATCAATCGAGCGCTCCGCCGGCCGCACCGGAGATGGGATCCGGTTTGGTCCGAGAGTGCTTGATCTGGATATCATATTGTATGGTTCGATAGTTTTGGACACTTCCAAATTGGTTATTCCGCATCCCAGAATGCACAAAAGACACTTTGTATTAAAACCAATTTGTGATATAGATCCGGACATTATCCATCCCGTTTTTAATACGACCATGCAATCCTTATTGGAAGACCTTGATGCAACGGATCAAAGGATATCAGAATATAAATGATCAAAATCGTCATTTTATTTGTCGTTGTATACGTGCTCTATCGATCATTGAAAACCTGGATGTTTCCCGCTGCATCTTCCTCAAGATCTGTTTCGGGTAAGACCACCGCAGAAATTGATGATGTCATGATAAAGGATCCTTTTTGTGAAGCCTATTTTCCAAAAAGGAACGGAGTACATTTAAAATTTGGCGGGAAAGATCTTTATTTTTGTAGTAACCAATGCAAAGATAAATACCTCGCCGATCGTTCAGAAAAAAAAGAATAATGTGTCAACCCATATTTAGACTGCTTCAAAACCGGCAGCTCAACATAGGGTGAATATTTAAACGGTTGACCGAGAATTAATCAATACATTGGAGCAACTAATAATATTGCTGCTTCAGTGAGGACAGGTGGACTTAAATTTTTAGTCATCCTAACACCTTGACGTTGTTTCGTGTCATTGCGGTTCCGATAATTGTGATTCTGATGTTGTTCCCAACCCGGGTATGTACCTTTATTGCGGCACTTTTATTCAGTGCCGCTGCGATTACAGACTACCTGGATGGATATATTGCCAGAACGCGAGGACTGGTGTCCACCCTTGGTAAGGTTATGGACCCTGTAGCAGATAAGCTTTTAGTATCTTCTGCATTTATCATGTTGACTGCTCTGGGCTGGGTACCCTCCTGGGTCGTCTGTATTATCATCGGCCGTGAAATTGCAGTGACAGGCTTGCGCAATATTGTCGCAGAAAGGGGTGAAGACGTATCGGCATCAAATTTGGGAAAATACAAGACCGGTTTTCAAATTGCAGCGATCATACCCTTACTGATTCATTACCCTTTTTTAGGACTTAATCCACAGGCCATCGGCGCATTTTTTTTGTGGGGCGCTCTTGGCTTTACGGTCTGGTCCGGTGCAGATTATTTTTTTAAATTCCGGAGACTTCTCCAAAATTAGCCTTTTTTGTTGACAAAAAAATATTTAATAGTTAAATGATAAAATCCATTAGAGCGGGAATAACTCAGTGGTAGAGTGCGACCTTGCCAAGGTCGAAGTCGCGGGTTCAAATCCCGTTTCCCGCTCCATTTTTTTTGGCGGCATAGCCAAGTGGTAAGGCAGCGGTCTGCAAAATCGCTATTCTCCGGTTCAAATCCGGATGCCGCCTCCATAACGATATCAAGGGTTTGAAAGTAATTCAGTAACTTGCAAACCCTTTTTTATTTTTTACTATAACGTACAAAAAGCGTAAAATATCACATAAAGTACGTTTTTCACCTACCGAGTCCCTTCAAAAGTCCCTTCTCAGTCCCTTCTCTCGTTTTTTGGTTTCAAGCTATTCATTTAAAAAAAAACTGTTGACAGCCTTTTTTAAAAATCATATTGTTGTTTGGTAGGTACACAACTAACAGAGGGCCATCATGCCAATTAAAAAGAAATATCCAAAATGTGAGCACATCGCACTACTTGATAGCGATTCAAAGGAATATCCGGCCGTGAATCCAAAAGGCCATTACACGTCCATGGAGATAGTTAAAATATTTGATGAAATTAAAATGGACGCTCTGCAAGAATGGTTCAGAAGAGAGTTAATAAGACCAATCACTTGCACTGAAGGGCCTACCGGATGGATTAAACATTTCAATCGAAGCGGCCTTTGTATGATTGCTATTTTTAAACGGCTTGTGGATTTGGGAATACCGAGAACACGCGCCAGGTTGGATATGCTAAGGTTTCACTCTGCGCGAGTAGATCACATCAAACGATTTAGCCGTGAACCGGATTTTATCTCATTGGTAATTGAAAACAAGATTATTATTGACCTTACCACTATTACCGGCCGTTTTGAATTGAGTCGGGACATGAAAGATGTTGCGATAATCAATTTTTACAGAATCCTTTTTAAAATCGATTCTTACGCTAAGTAATTTTTTTGAACATAGTGTTTGGTAGTTACACAACAAAAAGGAGTTTTCCTGATGAATCACGAATTGAGAATTGTAATTTTCAGCATGTGATCGTGGCCCTGCGAGGCTATTAGCAATTCTGCAGTCTATTCTGACGGGATTATGAAAATACAATTGAAATTTCGTAGGTTACGATATTTTTGAAAAAAATTGCAATTTTTTTAATCCTTATATCGGAATTTTAGGAGCTGAACGCTCTGGTTGACAAAATGAAAAAAAAATTTGATGGCGGGGAGGATGTGTCAACCGAGAGGGCCTTGCGGCGAGCCCTGTCCCACATGACGGGGAAATATGATTGCTTGGCATATATTTTCTATTCGAAAACCGGCATTGACATACGCAGTCGAGATAAACGGACGACCAAAGTTAATGTAAATAAGCTGAGGCTTTTGCTGGGCGGTAAACACAAAGGCGCGGCCACAAAAAAAACCCGAGCCAGCGGCCAGTAGAGCGACGATCTCCGAAAAAGAAAGATAATGGCCGTAAGGGAAATCAATAGTTTACAGCCGTTAGCAGGGCGCATCGGAAATGGGAAGAAATCGAGAAGGCTCGGGGGCGATTCACAAATAACCGCCCCCTATGCCCCCCCTATCGGAAAATATGGTGGTGCTTCATGCACACCATATGCATAATCTTAATATCGGCAATTTGTATTAAAAAATTTAGCATTATTTCACGTTAAGAATTTAATAATAGTATCTAAATCTCCATCTTTGTACATGTCGTATAACATATAATAAATAAAACCTAGCATGCATATAAGTTCAATCCAAGTTCTAATTCTACTTATACGTGTAGCCTTAGCTATCTGGGTAAGTATTTGTTCTCGTTCTTTAACGTGCAAATCCCATATATCTAAGTTATCAGTTGAATCAACTTTTGTAAAATCTGACTTATAACTCTTTTGCTTTTCTATCATGATTTGATCCATGTTGTAGTTTAGAAAGTGGTCTACCTTAATATTGTTTTCGACAACTTGATTCAAAAATTTAGTATTTTTAATTTCCCAGGATAGGCAACCGGATCCGAATGCCGGCGACCCTGGTCGGCTTCCGGGGATAACCACAGGGGGAAAGTGAGGGGCTTATGTATAAACGAGGTGATAGCTGGGCTACAGATTTTTGGTGCGACGGTGAACGCTACCAGAAATCATGGGGGCCAATCAGTAAAACAGTGGCCAAGGAAAAAGAGGAAAAGTTTAAAACTGAAGTCAGGGAAGGAAAACACCAACAAAAAACCAAACGTCTTAAATTTGAAACCCTTGCCGAAAAATACCTTGTGTATGCCCGGACGAACAAAAAACCTAGTTCGGCCAGGCGCAATGAGGTATCAGTCAATATGCTGATGCCGTACTTTAAGAGCAAGCTATTAAGTTCCATTAATTCATTTATGTTGGAGCAATACAAAAAAGCGCGAAGGGATCAGGGCGAAAAGGGTAGGGCGCCGGCCACTATCAACGGGGACATCGATTGTATCAAGAACATGATGAAAAAAGCCGTAGAGTGCGGATATCTTAACAGAAACCCTTTGGAAGGTGTTAAACATTTGAAGGAGGATAACGAAAAAATGTGGGTTTTGACACCTGAAGAAGAAGATCGTCTTCTTGATGAATGCCAAAAGCGGGCTCAGCGCAAAAATAAAAAATACCTGAAGGATCTTGTGAAGGTTGCACTCAATACCGGCATGAGGCAGGATGAGATATTTAAATTGACGAAATCAGATGTAAAACTGAAGCTACGGTATATTGAGGTGACCGACACAAAGACCGAAGATCGAAAGGTACCCATTAATGATACCGCCTATGGTATTTTGAAAAATCGGTTAAATAAAGTCGATTCTGATTATTTATTCCCGAATACCAAAGGTGGTAAGTTGACGGTTCTTACAAATGCATTTTGGACAGCGGTTAAAGAGGCCGGGCTAATTCGATTTGAAATCAAGAAATCCGGCAAAAAGCCAGTTGAAGAAAAGATTCGTTTTCGTTTTCATGATTTGCGTCACACTTTCGGATCTCGCCTGGGGATGGCCGGCACCGATCTAAAAACGATCATGGAAATTATGGGCCACAAAACAACAAAAGTTGCGATGCGGTACCAGCATCCTGCACCTGAACACAAATTGAATGCTGTAAAAACTCTTGATCAGATCCCTTCTAAAGTCCCTACGGGTGAAATTATACCGTTAATATCTAAAGTTAAATCAGCTTGATAGGACTACCGTATAGCGGTCTGCAAAATCGCTATTCTCCGGTTCAAATCCGGATGCCGCCTCCATCTGAACGACAAAGGCTCACAAGTATTTTCAAAAACTTGTGAGCCTTTTTTAATAATTTACTTAACCTAAAAGCCTAAAGAAAGCTACGGCCGATTCTTTATCAACATCGTCGATGGGTCCAATCGCAAATTAAGATGCTCTGGAAATGACTCCGCACCCTTAACGGCTTTAACGTGAATTTCCTTGCCATCCGGTAGAAGCTGAATGGCAATTTCAAACAAGTCGGAAACCTGGGAAAGCCGCATCGGAAAACCACCAGGTCCGGGATCCTCATGACGATGGGTCCGCATGGTAAACCAGGCCGGCATTTGATGACTTTTGATCAAATTCTTAAATTCCGTCAACGAATCGCTGACATTTTCATCAAAGGGAAATCCATCAACAATCATCATTTGAGGCAAAAATATATTCTGTTCCATTAAATCGGATAATCTTTCCTCAAGTTTAGGAATACTGAAACCTTCCACTTTAAAAGTCATAATAAAACGGTGAGGCAATAAAGATTCCCAAAGCTGACTGATCTGATCAACCTTGTATTGTTCCGCAATTAAGTTAAAAACTTCCTGGTACCACAGGCTGACTTTATTGACCGGATCTTCAAGGCTGATGTGTAGCACGTTTTTCTCTCTGAGCAGGGCATTTAAAGACAGCTGAACCAAAAAGGCTGTTTTTCCAACACCAGCCCGGGCCAGCACCGCACCAAATTCCCCGGCGTTCAGAATGTCGTCATTTTCATAACCCATCACCCGTAGCGGATTACGTAATATAAGATCTTTTTTCAGCATGATAAAATACCTTTCTTTGATGTAAATAACTTCGGATGGTTTTTGAAGAGGTAGTTGGATTTTCCCCTCTCCGATCATACGACCGGCGGCCTTACAGATAGGTTGACGGTCATCGCTTTGACGGGGTGGACGAGGTGGGATCGAATATTGAAAATCTAGTATTGAATGTTTGTGGGCGTCGTTTTGCTCTGACATTTATTATCTTAATCTAAATTTAATCCGTTGGAAGCGAACCTTGAATTGCCAATATTCTATTGAGTAAAAAAATTAGAACCATCTCCTTCATCTCATATGCAACTGCCCGCAGTAATTTTAGGCGACATTCTTTTTTTCTGAGGTTGTCTTTTTGAGCAATTCTTCGGCGATGCTCTTGGGTACTTGTTTGTAGATTGCAAATTCCATTGTAAACTGGGCTTGCCCCTGTGTTAGGGATCTTAAGACGGTCGCATAACCAAACATTTCAGCCAAGGGGACCTGGGCGTCAATCACACATATGACGCCTTCCTCCTGTGAGCCGACAATCATTCCCCGCCGCTGGTTTAACGAACCCATAACGGGTCCCTGGAATTGTGATGGCGATTCAACGGAGACTTTCATAATCGGTTCATGAATAACCGGTTTGGCGCCGGGATAGGCCTGCAGGAAAGCGCCTCGTGCGGCGGCTTGAAAGGCCATGTCGGAAGAGTCTACCGCATGAGATGCACCGTCATTGATGACAACTTTTATGCCGGTGACGGGAAATTCCATTTTGGGGCCTTTTGCTAGGCATTGCTTGAAACCCTTTTCACAGGCGGAAATGAACTGGGTCGGAATGGCACCTCCGGTTACCCGGTTTTCGAAGACGAAATCATTGTCGCTGATCGGTTCCATGTAACCGGCCACCCGACCGAATTGGCCCGCTCCTCCGGTTTGCTTCTTATGAATGTAGTCGAATTGGGCCTTGCGAGTAATGGTTTCACGATATGCCACACGTGGCATGCCCGGGGTTACCTGAGCACTATACTCCCGGAGCATTCTCTCAATATATACTTCGAGATGAAGCTCGCCCATGCCCGAGATGATGGTGTCTCCGGTTTCGTCATTGACATGAACCTTAAAAGTGGGATCTTCTTTGGTAAACCGAGACAGCGCTTTGGACATATTGATCTCGGATTTGTGATCGGCCGGAGTGACGGCAAGGGAGATGACGGGATCCGGGACGTACATCGAGGTCATGGTCAAACTGACACCCGGTGCTGCAAACGTGTCACCGGACGCACAGTCGATGCCAAAAAGTGCGCCTATATATCCGGCCGGGATACTTTTTATATCTTCCATCTGATCGGCGTGCATGCGAATTACCCGGCCGACCTTAACCTTCTTTCCGGTGCGGATGTTGACAATGGTGTCACCCTTGACAATAGCGCCTTGATAGACGCGAATATAAGTTAGTTGACCGAAGGCGCCATCTTCCAATTTAAAGGCCAGTGCGACCGTCGGTTTTTGCGTGTCGGCAGCAAGCTGCACCCTTGCTTCCTCTTTTTCCATGTCCATAGCCCAATTTTCGACGTCCCTGGGGCAAGGCAATAGACCAGTGATTCCATCCAAAAGGGGCTGGATCCCTCTGTTCTTGTATGCTGAACCCATGAACACCGGGGTAATTTGCCGTGCAATAACCCCTCGACGGATTGCACTAAGGATGGTCTCCTCGGGTATATCTGCTTCTTCCAGGATCAGATCTGTCAGCGAGTCGGAAAACATGGATGCGGCATCCAAAAGCGATTCACGCTTTTCGAGGGCTTGGGCGATCATTTTCTCCGGTATGCTCTCAATGCGCACGTTTTCGCCATTATCACCGTCGAAATATACCGCTTTCATGGAAACCAGATCGATAATCCCGACGAACTCTGCTTCGAGACCAATCGGCATTTGCATGACAATCGCGCTATGCCCTAATTTCTCTTTCAGTTGATCTACCACCCGGTAGGGATTGGCGCCGCTGCGGTCACATTTATTGATAAATGCAACGCATGGAACTTCATAGCGTTTCATTTGTTGGTCCACCGTAATAGATTGGGATTGCACACCACCGACGGCGCACAGAACCAGGATGGCACCATCCAGCACCCGCAATGAGCGTTCGACTTCAATAGTAAAATCTACATGGCCGGGGGTATCGATGATGTTGATTTCATGACCTTTCCATTCACAATAGGTTGCTGCAGAGGCGATGGTGATACCGCGTTCTTTTTCAAGTTCCATGGAATCCATGGTGGCTCCCACACCGTCTTTTCCCTTAACGTCGTGGATTGTGTGGATGCGCTGAGTATAGTAAAGAATCCTTTCGGTCAGGGTCGTTTTACCCGAATCGATATGAGCACTGATACCGATATTTCTGACGTTTGCGATAACTTTCTTCATTGTCAATTTACCTTTTCGTTATATGCACGGTTTTCTACGAACGAACAATTAGGCCCCCCAATGATATCCGTCCTGGTCGGGCCATTAAAAAATCCCACATCGGAGGGAAACGAACCCGATGGGGATTCAACTATTTTATAGAGTTTTTGAACTGCGAAAATTAAGACATTAGCAGATAATTGTCAATGAATCAATTGTGAATTTCTTGGATCCTATGATCGAGTTCAATTTTTTTTCCTGAATCGTTTGGTCAGCGGCCTCGGTCGAAGAAGAACATATGTGGCGCCGGCTCCCCCGTCGCATAATCGGGCGCTGCTAAACGCGATCACCCATTTATGCCAGGGAGCGGCGGTGAGCCATTTATATACTTTGGTCTTCAGAATCGGTTTATGGGGTGAAGAAAGTCCTCGACCATGGATGATCAAAACAGTCCGTTTGCCTGCCATAACGCTTTTATTTAAAAATCGGTTGAAGGCTTGATGGGCGTCATTGACACCGAGACCGTGAAGATCGATATGTGCCTGGATTGAGAAATATCCGTGATGAAGCCGACGAGCGACCTCCGGGCTTACGTTATTCGCCGTGCCTTCGACGTATTCCGGCGTCAGCGAAACGATAAATCCGGTTCCATTTTTTATGAGCTCCTTAAGCTGCACCACGGTTTCATGTTCATCATATGAGAAATTCTTTCGAGAATTCAGATGGTTATTAGTTTTTTGACTTGGAACCGCATAGTTTGACTTAGATATCTTTTTTACATCCGCCATGGCTTCTTGAAAAATAATCCGATCTGATCGCTGATCAACTTTTTTTTCATCTGATTTATTGAATTCATTTGGCTTTGGTTTCGAAGCGGACTTGAGCTCAATCGCATTTTCTTCAATAAGCGCTTTCAGATCTTTAAAGGGCTTGAAATTACCAGAGGTATCGGGCGATTTCATGGCGTCACCTTAAATTTCCAGCTCTGCAAATGATTTAAAGAAGCGGGTAGTTACGATTAATTTAACAATCCAGCAACTATTGGTCAACAGGAATCCAATATCATGGTCTCAGCTTCGATTTATGCGTTGATATTCTATATCTGAATCGCAAGGAAGGTATCGATTTTAGAAGAAATATTTGATATGTTTAGATAATGTCATAATTGTTCAGGAATAGATTATGGAATCTGTACATCGGTATTTTTTCGCACTTATTTTGGCTTCGACATTTCGGTTTTTCCGGATAGGGAGGAAATAAATGGATTGGCAACGTCGTTACGCACCAAAGGTTGTTGACGCTCAAGAAGCCGTATCAAGGATCATGAGAGGTAGCCGTGTTTTTATCGGAACGGGCTGCGGTGAACCCCAGCATCTTATCAGAGCCATGGTTAAAGACGAGCGCCTGCAAGATATAATGGTCTATCAGATGCTCTCTTCAACCCTATCGCAGTTTGTAGAAGATGAATCATTTATCCGCCGTTTCTCGTTAAAGCTTTTTTTTATCAGCCAATCCATGCGCAAGGCAGCGTTCGATGGCAAAATCGATTACATTCCCGAATATCTTTCCCAAATTCCCAGGTTGTTTGCCAGTCATCAGATCGGTCTGGATGCCGCCCTTGTCCAAGTTAGTCCTCCGGACAAATTCGGTTATTGCAGTCTAGGGGTGTCGGTTGATATCACCCGATCGGCCGTTGAACATGCTGCCGCTGTTATCGCCCAGGTGAATCCGAGGATGCCCAGAACCTGGGGAGACAGTTTTGTGCACGTGGATGATATCGATTGGCTGGTGCCCCACGAAGAGGCTTTGGTGGAAGCACTGCCAACGGTAAAAGACAATGAAGTTGCTCGCAGAATCGGTCATTACGTGTCTGAACTCGTGGATGATGGGGCCACGCTTCAGATTGGTTTCGGCAGTCTACCTTACGCCATCATAAAATATCTGGATGGTAAAAAAGATTTGGGGATTCATACCCAATTGATTACTGACGGGCTGCTTCCTTTATTTGAAAAAAACGTAATTACCAATAAAAAGAAGACACTCCTGCCCGGGCGGGTGGTGACTTCTCTATGTATGGGATCTGAAAAGATTTATCGCTATGTTGACAACAATCCAGCCTTTTATTTCAGATCATCGGAATTTGTCAATGATCCGACGGTGATTGCCCGTAATGACAACTTGATTTCCATCAGTTCTGCGTTGGAAATCGATCTCACCGGGCAGGTATGTTCAGATTCCATGGGATATCTTTTCTATAGCGGCATTGGGGACCAGGTCGACTTTCTGCGCGGCAGTTCGATGTCCAAGGGAGGCTTTTCAATTATCGCATTACCTTCTACTGCGCGCAACGGTACCGTGTCGCGAATCGTCTCCCATCTTAGTGAAGGTGCCGGAGTGGCCACTACCAGAGGAGACGTCAACTTTGTCATCACCGAATATGGCATTGCAGAGCTGAAAGGGAAGGGGATTTACCAGCGGGTAATGGAATTGGCCCAAATTGCGCATCCGAAATTTCGAGAAGAACTCATCGAAGTTGCCAAAAAGCGGCATTATATTTTTGCCGATCAGTTACCGCCTACGACAGAAGATTTATTGTTTCTGGAGGGCTATAAGAACACTTTGAAACTCAAGAATGGAAAAATTGTAGAGTTTCGTCCTCTTCTTCCTTCCGATGAATTTGCATATCGGAATTTCTTTTATTCTCTGCAAGAAAAAACGATATATATGCGGTTTTTTTATAAGATGAGAACCTTTTCCCATGAAGTCGTTCAGAAACAGTGGTCAAGTGTCGATTATCGCAAGAATATGTCCATCATTGGACGCGTTCAAAAAGGCGGCCACAAAGAAATTATGGCCATTGGATCCTATGCAGCAGATGACGATAACAGTGCTGAAGTGGCCTTCGTCGTGCGTGAAGATTTTCAGGGGATGGGGATCGCGACTTATCTTATTGAAATACTTGAAAAGATAGCGAAAGAAAATCATTACACCAGTTTTAATGCATCGGTCCTGCGAGAAAATGCCGCCATGATCCGTGTGTTTAAGAAACGATACCCGAATGCTAAAATTTCGGTCAACAGCGGATCGGATCTTCTGATACGGATGGATTTTGCAGACGCCGTCGAGCGCGATAATAGGGAGTAATTGGCAAATTTCATCCCCGGCGCCTACTCACGCCAGCTGCTGAATCCACATCGGGACATGAAGAATTAGCTTGATAAAGTATCATATATTTAGTAATTTAAGAAGTATAAGATGGATTCTTCCAAATTCCAATCAAAATCAACATCCAGATGTTAGCAATCCGCTCTGCAAGTAAATTATTTTATAAAATATTAAAGTTTTACCTAAAGCTACCGAATTTAATAGCAATACAAGTTTACGTCAATATTAACATTTTTAGGAGGCAGGCAATTGTCATATACGCTTGGTCAAGAACAGCTAGATAGCATTGAAAACATTTTAAACCAGGACCTCATTGACAATGGAGTACGGTGCGTATTTTTGATTGATATGGCCGGCAATATCATCGCCAATCTGGACAATGGCGAAAAACAGCATGACATATACTCGCTGGCAGCGTTGGCAGCGGGCAATTTTGGTGCTGTCAGTGCTATGGCCAAAATCATTGGTGAAAATGAATTTTCGCTGCTTTTCCATAAAGGGAAAAAAGAAAATATTCATTTTAACAAAATAACCACCGAATTTTTGCTGATTACCATATTCGGAAATGACATTTCATTAGGCTTTTTACGGCTGAAGGTGTCCGAATCCGTTGAGCAACTGAAGGACATCTTAAAACCCCTTATGTCGCTATAAGCGGTTCTGTTTCAGCAAAATTCCTGAACAAGTTCGATAATGCTATTCGCCAAGGTTCACTCTGATGGCATTAGTAAATCTGAAGGATAAGGAAATCCAGGTTATAAACATCTATTACGGTCCCGGTCGAGGCGGCAAAACAAGTATTCTTGATTATGTACATCGTAACTTCGCCAACCGTATAAATTCCGAAATGGCCACCATCAAAAGACGTGGTGAGCGCATCTTTTTTCTGAATTCCTTCCATTTGATATCGAACGCAACAATGGTTTCAATGTAAAAATACAGTTGTATATTAAAAAAGCGTCTTTTGCACCCAGTGCCGATTTGGGAACCAATGTGATTAAGGTATTGAAGCGAATCGTTTCATTGACAGTAGATTTCTTAACAAAAAGAGAATTTATATAGGAGAAATAAATTGGGTGAACCAAATGATGCTGACAACTTGAATTCTGGACTTGATAACCGGCCGGACGATCTCTTTGCTGAGAACGACACCCCGTTGTTGGATAAGGAAAGCGGCAATGCATCGGAACACTATCCACTTTCAGAATTGAAAAATTTAATTTTTTCACTCGATTGGGAAATTACGGATGAGGTCCTAGAAAAACTGCTGCAGCAGATAAAGGACCTGAATATGACTTATGACCATGATAAAATCGTGTTAACTTTTCTGCAGATCCTCAATGCTGTGGGCGTTTATATTAAAACAAATCGGGCCAAGGCACATCCCAGTTCATTTAAAACCTTGAATTCAGTTTTTTCAAGTCTGGATAAAGTAGTTCTCTCCAAAGATATGTCAGATGCGGATAAGAAAAAGATCCTGAGCACCGAAATGAATCGATACAAAAAGTTAAGAACTCAGGTTGCTCAGGGCAAAGCAGAAAAGGAAAAACAAAAAATAAAGCGTCAGGAACCTGGTGGCGCGGTACCTGAGTCGTTTTTTCAGATACCCAATGCCGCAGAGGGCGAATTGCCGGACACTGAGCAACAGGCGGATTTTTTTGCCAATGCCCTGAACAAAGCCGTTGAGGAGATCAAACAGCACATTAAAACTGAGATCAAAGCTTTAAAGGCTGAATTAAAGTCATTGCTCTGAAAAATGTTTCGCCTTTCAATTTTCACCGGCTTTTGGGGTTGGATAATTTGATATATGGTTGTAATCTGTGAAAAATGCGGAAAGAAGTATCGGGTAGATTCGGTCAAAATCAAGGGCAAGGCTGCCAGCTTCAATTGCCATGTCTGCAGCCATGTCATCATGGTTTTTAAAGCACAGGTAATACCATCTCAACCTGATTCTAAAATGAAAACAACCTCAGCCACCACGATCGTTGAGCAATTGGCGGCAGACGGTGCCGACATAAAGGACAGTACGCCCTCCACCGACGAGACCAAAGCCGGAACACGACACCGTCGTAAGGCAGGAGGCCTTGGCCTGCGTGCCAAAATGATACTGTTGTTCTTTTTTATTCCATCAATACTGACGGCAGGGGCGAGTCTTTTTTGTTTAGGGTACTTTGAAACCACCTCACGTCTACTTGTACAGGAAAGCGCCAAAATTGTCGCTCAGCGGGCGGAAGAAGAAAGCGCTGACCAATCAGCTACGACCGCGATGATGCAATCCCGGTCGAAAGCATTAACCGGCAACGCACGGATAATCGTATTGGTGATGCTTGGCACAGCACTCCTGCTTATCGGTATCATTGTTATAGTCTACGCAAATCGACTAACAGGGAAGATTGAATCGTTGACCGATGTTGCCGATCGCATCAGTGCGGGCGATCTCGAAATGGAAATAGAGATGAAATCAAGAGATGAAATCGGAGAACTTGCCCAAGCCATCGCCAGAATGCGCGATAATATCCGGCTTTACATTGAAAGGTTGCAGCAACGTCCATGAAAATTGCGTGTCATTTTCCCGCAGGATATAAGAGGTTTAAGACCTGAATGAAAACCGATATCGAATCCAGAATAAATGAAGCAGAAGTTTGTCGATCCATGGGATTGTACAACGACTCACTTGATATTTATGAAAGTATCCAATCGATCGCCGGCCCCGAGGATACTCAGATACAGGCTAAGATCGAAAAACAGATCAGTTTGCTGAAAAATGAGATCGCCGATCAAAAAGAGGCACAGCCAACCGATGTGGACATCAAAGGTACCTTGATTTCCGAAATAGTATCTTCCGGCAATGGGGATGTTCCGGAAATCCTGAACAGCGCTGCTGCATTTCAGGAAATGGGGCTTCACAAGGAAGCGCTAACCCAATACGGGAGACTATTCGAGGAAGATTATCCGACTGAAAAAGTGATCCCCCTGGTAACCGAAAGCCTGTTGAAATTACATTCGCCGGCAAAAGCAGAAAAGGCGTTTAATGAGCTACTCAGCGAACAAGAATTAGAAGAAAAGACCATCGGCCGTATCAAATTCTTGTTTGGGCAGGAATTGGAAAAACGAGATCTTCGCGACCTGGCACTTGATATTTACAAAGAGGCCAGTAGACTGGATCCCTCGGATACCGAGATCGCGAAGCAATTGGATTCAATTACCGCGACCTCCGCTTCCAGTTCAAAATATGACTATCTTTTAAAAGAAAATTTGGTCAGCACCGACCAATTGCAAAAGGCTTTCGCACTGTCAAAGAAAATGAACAAGAGTGTGGAGTTTGTGTTGATCGAGCATTTTCAAATCGATAAGGAAACCATTGGAAAATCATTTTCACTTTTTTATGGTTGCCCTTATAGAGCCTACGATGCGTCACTTCCAGTGCCCGTCGAGCTGCTGGCCAATCTTAAGAAAACGTTTTTGCTCAATGAGATTTGGGTTCCTCTCAGCTGGGACAAAAACGGCATGGAAGTCCTGATCGATGATCCCCGGAACTTGAACAAAACCGATAACATTAAAACCTTGATGCGGACTACCAAAATTAATTTTTCAGTAGCCATCCGTGAGGACATCCAGCAATTTATCAAGAATTTTTTCGATCAGGACAGACAATTATCCGAGACCCAACCAGAAGAAGAAGCGCTGGATGATTTTGACCTGATTCCGGATATATCTTTTGAAGAGGAAGAAGAGGAAACCGAAATTGAGGAAGCCGATGAGGCTTCCAGCCAAGTCGTCAAACTTGTGGATCAGACGATCATTGCCGCTTACCGAAAAAACGCTTCCGATATTCACATTGAACCATCTCCGGTCACCAAGGCAACCAGCATTCGCTTTAGGTTGGATGGTGTCTGCCAGGAATACATGAAAGTCCCAAATTCCATAGTACGAGGCGTCATATCCAGAGTCAAGATTATGTCCAATCTGGATATTGCCGAAAAACGATTGCCCCAGGACGGCAAAATCAAATTTAAGCGCAAAGGGGTTCCGGCCTTTGAGTTACGGGTTGCCACGCTGCCCACCGCCGGCGGTTTTGAGGACGTGGTCATGAGAATTCTGGCTTCCGCCGGGGCGATGAAAATCGATGAGATGGGATTAACGGAACGGAACCTGGAGGTGTTGAAAGACGTCAGTGCCAAGCCTTATGGACTTATTTTGGCGGTCGGCCCCACCGGATCTGGAAAAACAACATCGCTGCATTCTATTCTAGGTCATATCAATACGCCCGGCATTAAAATCTGGACGGCGGAAGACCCCATTGAAATCACCCAAATCGGTTTGAGACAGACAGAGGTCAAACCCAAAATCGGCCTCGATTTTGCCAGGATGATGCGGGCGTTTTTGCGAGCTGACCCGGATGTTATCATGATCGGTGAGATGCGTGATGAAGAAACCGCATCCATCGGTGTCGAAGCATCACTTACCGGGCATCTGGTATTTTCCACCCTCCACACCAACAGCGCCCCTGAAACGATTACCCGCCTACTCGACATGGGATTGAATCCCCTCAATTTTTCGGACGCCTTTCTTGGCGTTTTGGCTCAACGTCTGACACGCAGGCTGTGCACAAAATGCCACAAAGACTATACCTTATCTGAGGAGGATTTTGAATCGGTGGCCTCCGACTACGGCAAACAGTACTTTGATAAAACCGGTATTTCATATGATGCGGAGATTAATCTTCACAAGGCCAACGGTTGTGAAAAATGCTCAGGTACCGGATACCGAGGTCGAATGGGGATACATGAGTTAATGGAGGGTACCCCCGAGGTTAAATTGATGATTAAACAGAAGGCCGGCACGGAAGATATCCTTGAACAGGCCATGAAAGAAGGAATGTCTACCTTGAAGCAGGATGGCATATTGAAGGTATTTCAAGGAATTACCGATATGGCGGAGGTCCGCAGAGTTTGCATCAATTAAATATATGGACCATTGATTAAAGGGCTCGCAGTTCAAAGGTTCAGAGATGGAAATCGGCACAAATGAGTGGTCGAATTTTCTCATTGATTACGCCAAAAAAATTGGGATTGACTTTGACCGCACTCAAAACCGTCTATTCTCCGCTCATGCCGCTGAACTTATCAAGTGGAACCGAAAGATCAATCTCACCACCCTCACTGATCCAATCGAAGTTGCATCCAATCATTTTTTAGATTCTTTGGTACCTGCCCGATTTATGCCGCCTCATGCGGCAAAGCTGCTGGATATAGGTTCAGGTGGTGGATTTCCCGGGATACCACTCAAGGTTCTACTGCCTGAGTTATCAGTCACTTTGATAGATGCTTCCCGTAAAAAGGTCAGCTTTCTAAAGCACGTCATTCGCACCCTCAAACTGGATGATATCGAAGCCCTCCACATACGGGCGGAGGATCTTGCGGATCGACCGAGCTATATTAATCGATTTGATGTAATCATCAGTCGTGCCTTGACGTCCCTGGAATTTTTTGTGCGTCTGGCGTTGCCATTATTGGCCTGCGGAGGCTTGATTATGGCGTTGAAAGGGCAGGTAGATAATATGGAATTGGCTGATTTGCGGAATAATGTCTTATCAAAAAAAATGAATTCGGCCGGTTCGATTGAACGACTGTTTACAATATCCCTGAAAAAATACAGCTTGCCCTTTCTCTATTCAGAGCGAACCATTGTCAAACTTAGATAGAAACCTCTGTTTTTGACGAAGCCTTGCCGGGAATTAAACCAATTGTGTCTGTCCACTATATTCGATAACATCAATTGAATTTTACCCCAAGACCATAACTGGCAAATACTCGGTTATCATCATCCAAAGCCTTGCACCATTTGACTGTTGACGTGTAATTTTTCTGTTTAGATAAGAACAGAGGTTTGTCGAATTTTATTTTGATGGTTGTCTTAGGCCTGATGGCAGCTTCGGTTTCAAAGTACATGCCGCCGGCACTAAAATTCTTCATTTGGGCATAGAACCAATGTCCGGTAGCAGGAATTTCAATTATTGCTGTACCATTGCTCTTAAATCGTCCACTTTTTCTATAGTCTTGACCTGAATATATATCAGAAAAGACTGATTCGAATACAATTTTCGATTCTTTTGAAGCGAAATTGCCCTTTCCCACCTTCCTGCTTCGCAATCGCGCACCTTTATTACTATAAGGTCTATTTTTTTTAGACCAGTCTTTATTGCAAACAGGGCATCCCATTCCCTGAATCCTGCTTTTGATCGTGGCTTGCCACTCATGGCTCTGACTACAAATCCACCAAACCGGTTTGGGATGGATAATATTAACTTTTCTAGGCGTTAAGTCCCCATTCAAGGTTGGATGCCATTCTTTCAGCAACTCCGGTTCTGATTCATATAAACGGTTATGTTCGCTCGATCTTTTCATATCGCGGAATTAGAATCCGGATTTCTAAGAGGTTACAAGTGGGTGAGGCAACCGCCTTTAAAATAACTCAACAATACCAAAGGGGTTTCGATCATTAAAAAGTGTTAATGATTCGACAAGTTAAGAGAGGATCTCAGTCACTGCATTCATAAATTAATAAATAAAAATAAAAAGTCAAGTGGCTAAATTCATATTTGAGAGACCACGTGGACAGATCACAACATTCCAATTGGTGCAAAGCCCTCTAACTTGAAATCAACTATTATCTAATCTATTAACGATCAATTATCTTCTTCGGAGCGCCCAATCTTTTTTCGCCGGCGTTTGGTTTCACCACGATGACGTTTGGCCGCCAAACGGCGTTGTCTGGAAGCCACCGACGGTTTGGTCGGGCGACGGTGTTTGGGCTTCTGCATCGCTCCGCGAATCAGCAAAACCAGCCGATTTAAAGCGTCCTGACGGTTTTGCTCCTGGGATCGGAAGCGGTTGGCCTTGATGATTAAGACACCTTCTGTCGTCATTCGGTGACCGGCAATTTTTTTTAGCCGTTCATAATTTGCATCATTTATTGCCGAAGATCCTGCAGCATCAAAACGGAGTTGGACCGCACTGGACACCTTATTGACGTTTTGTCCGCCCGGGCCGGATGCCCTGATGAATTCCAAGTGAATTTCACTTTCATTTAAAGCGATTGTATCGGTAATTTGGATCATATTTTATACCACCCATTTCGCAAAGCCGGGATCAGCACACGGGATTTCCGATTTATGCGGTTAGCAAGGTGGACATGTTCTGTAGGATGCATATATTGTTTGCAAACTAAGATGGATAGCCCCATAAAAAAAGAAACGTAACCAGCTTATGAGCAAGTTTAAATATCGACTTTCATTCTAGGAGGTCGATTATAATATAAAAATTACGGCTGAAACAACTAATTAATTACTGAAAGGAGTCTGTGCATGGAACTTGAAGGAAAAAAAGTGGTCATACCGGTTGAGGAAATGTTTAATACACATGAATTCTGGTACCCCTACTATCGGCTAAAAGAGGCCGGATGCGAGGTTGTTGTAATGGGTTCCGGGAGTGCGGAAACCTATGCCGGCAAACCGGGTACCGAGGTTACAGTGGATGTAAATGCAGATCAGGTGTCGGCTTCAGAGTTTGACGGCATTGTAATCCCCGGGGGATACGCACCGGATATAATGCGTCGCTACCCGAAAATGGTACAACTCGTGAGAGATTTGCATGAAGCTGGTAAAGTTGTCGCAGCAATTTGTCACGCCGGTTGGATGTTGGCTTCGGCCGACATACTTCAGCGTAAGTCCGTCACTTCAGTTTCCGCCATCAAAGATGACCTGGTTCATGCCGGGGCCAGCTGGGTGGATCAGGAAGTCGTCGTGGACGGGAATTTAATAACAAGCCGGACGCCCGATGATTTGCCTGCATTTATGAGAGCGATAATACATGCATTGCAATGAATTGCCAAATTTTGTGACCTTTTTGAAGGATGTGCGATATGTAAATGAATTAATCCAAGAAGGACAGCGAGTATTCCGTTGGATGTGCCAATGGGGCGGACACCCGCAGCGGATGGATGTTTTCAACCAAGGAATAAGGAGATCACAATGAAAATCTTAGTTGGTTATGACGGTACAAATTCGGCCAAAGAGGCATTAAATCTGGCAAAAACTCATGCAAAATTGTTTGGCGCGACTGTTGATGTCATCACTTCGATGGAAAAAGGAACCGAGGGGCAAAGAGAGCAAATTGAACAAGCCGAAAAAGGTCTGGAATGGGCGAAATCCTTATTTGTCGAAAGTGGCATAACCTGCAATACCCATTTGTTGATCCGGGGACTTGCACCGGGTGAAGACATTGTTGAGTTTGCCGAAGAAAGTAAAACAGATGAAATTGTCATTGGTGTCAAGAGGCGGTCGAAAGTCAGTAAGCTTTTGTTGGGTTCAACAGCCCAATATGTCATCCTCCAAGCTACTTGTCCGGTGGTGTCGGTGAAGTAAGTCTACCGGAATAACTCTGAGTCCCCGGTCCGCTGCCGGGGGCTGGGTTCAAATATCATTACCTACTCGCTGTTACTCTAACTTAAAAAAGACGGGGAAAATATAGCTGATTCAAATACTATTAAATTGATTAGTTTGTCAGACTCTGGATCGGGGCCGGGATTAGACCACCGTGTCTGACAAACTGATTTTGCCCCGGCCCATTGTTGACGGGTAAAATGGTGGACTGCCCAAGCAGACCGCCAAAAAAGGCATTTTCGCCGGCCGATTTCCCGGGGACTGGTATTAATCGAGTTGCCGTGGTCTTGTTATTGATAACGCCGATGGCCGTTTCATCAGCAATAATGGCAGAAATGCATTCTTCGGATGTATCTCCCGGAACGGCTACCATGTCCAGTCCCACAGAGCATACACTGGTGATCGCCTCCAGTTTATCAAGGCCGATGTACCCTTTACGGGCAGCTTCTGAAATATTCAGATCTTCACTGACCGGTATAAACGCACCGCTGAGTCCCCCGACTCTGGAGCTGGCAAAGGCGCCTCCTTTTTTAACAGCATCGTTTAACATTGCCAAGGCTGCGGTGGTCCCGGGGACACCAATGCTTAAAAGTCCAAGACTTTGAAAAATTTCCCCGACGCTATCTCCCACATTCGGAGTCGGGGCCAAGGAGAGATCCACGACACCAAAAGGTATTTTCAGGTTGTCGGCGACTTCTCTGCCGATCAGTTCCCCGACGCGGGTGACTTTATAAGCGGTTTTTTTTATCAACTCGGAAATTTGTCCCAAGTCCATGTCTGGATTGGCTTCAAGCGCCCGATCAATTGCCTTTTTTACCACTCCCGGTCCGCTGACACCCAAGTTAATAACGGCATCCGGTTCACCGATTCCTAAATAAGCACCAGCCATAAAGGGGATATCCTGGGGTATGTTTGCAAACACACAAAGCTTGGCACAGGCGATGCCATCTTTGTCGGCAGTCAACTTTGCTGCTTTTTTGATGATCTGACCCATGAGTAGTACGGCATCCATGTTGATGCCGGCCTTAGTGGTCGCGACATTTACCGAGGCACAAACCCGCTCAGTTGCAGCCAAGGCGGGGGGAATTGCTTCGATCAACGCATGATCTCCCCGAGCCATGCCTTTTTGGACCAGAGCTGAAAAGCCGCCGATGAAATCGACATTCACTTCCCGGGCGACGTCATTGAGGGCTTTGGAGATCTCAACCAGCTGAGACGATGACAGTGCCGCCCCCACTACCGCAATAGGACTGACCGCAATACGCTTGTTTACCACCGGAATGCCGTATTTTTGACCGATACGGTCGCATTCGTTGACCAAATTTTGGGCAAGATGGGCAATTTTCGCATAAATTTTGTCCTTAACGCGATTTAGACTGGCGCCGGCGCAATCCAATAAATTAATTCCCAATGTCACCGTCCGGACGTCGAGATTCTCATTTTCGAGCATCTCCAGGGTTGATATGATTTCTCTATCGGTTAACATGAGTGGCCTTTCCTTGTAGAAGTCAGCGGACAGAATTCAGAGGTCGCTGAGTGCATATCCATACAACGCATTATAATTCCACACTCGACATTACGATTTCCATATCCAAAAGACCTTGTCATCTTCACTCTGGCTGATTTTTAGATTCTGTTGATGGTTTCGAAAATGTTTCGGTGCTGGATGCTGATATCCAGCGCTAGGGATGTTGCTTTTTCTCTAAGATTCCGATAAAATGCCTGCTGGTCAATGTTATTGGGAATATCAACTTCGTATATCATGATATTATCACCGGGTTCATCACCGCCCTTAAATACCGCCTGAAGATTGGTGATATTGACACCGTAGCCGGCAATGATTTCACTGATACCGGCCACTAGTCCCTGACGATCTGGACCTTTGGTGGTAATAACAAAAGGTTCGGATTGACGGGTAGCAAGTGCCACTTTTTTTTTAAGCAGCGGCTCGATGTGCACATGCAACCCCATGGGAGTTAAATTCTCAATGAACCTTTCATGTAGGTCTTCCAAGCACAGGTTTTGTGGCATTGTTACAATAAAGGAGCCGGAAAATTGGGTTTGCAGGATTGTTTGGCTGACGTTTTCGATATTGCAGTTCAGTTCAAAGAGAATAGCGGTCACTGCCGCCACAATTCCGGGCCGGTCATGCCCCAGAACCGACAAGATGGCTTTATTCATGGAATAGACTCCGATCGCGGATACGCCATATTTGGTGTCGTATCGGCGCACCCAAAACTGATACATTTTACGATGTTGATGTCAGTGTTGCAAATTTGTCCATCGCCGACCATCCGACCGAATGAAAATGATATATTCATGTCAATTCACCTGGTCCGGATTAACCAAAAGCAATCAAGATGAACTCACCGCATTCGTGCTCGTGGACGAGCTATCATTTCTCATCCATAATCATCTTTATGTCAAGCAATTAAACGGCTAATTGTAGAATCCATTTCGGTCGCAACGAATGTCTTGACAGCTCTCATGGAAATCAAAACGATCCTCATCGAATTAATGGCGTATCAGGATTTGAGCCGACTGGAACCCGGTGTATTAGGTGTTTAGCCAGAGATCTGGAGCTTTTCGAAGATCCTTGACACACTGGCTTAAATCCCTTATTTTAACCCGTATAATTATAACAGACAGATTTAAGGGAGGAACTCATGACAGAAAAACTATCTTTTGAATGTGTTATCTGCGGCAACAAAACGGAAATAAATGCAGACGACCCGAATATTCCAGCGTGCTGCGGCAAGCCTATGCAGGCTGAAGGTCTGGATGCATGCCAGACAAGCAGCACGGCCGAACACTCACGGTTCGATGATCTGGGCGAACCCTGTGATGACGGACGATCCGGATGATAATTACTTGAGGTTTAATTTTGCTGAAACAGCATTTTGAATCAGTCACCGGTGATTGCATTCCATAAAGCCCGCATAAAAATCCGCAAGGAGCGAATTTTTATAAAGATGCTCAACGTGGGATTGATGCCTTTTTAAACAAAAAGACACCGATTTGGAAAGATCGATAGGCCGTCGCCTTTTTTACCAAAAACTGTACGATATAATTTGAGAAATCCTATATAGCCGCTGCCAATCTGGCGCCTTGATCAATCGCCCGCTTGGCATCCAATTCGACGGCAAGCTCTGCGCCGCCTATCAAATGAACTCTCGTCCCAGCGCGCTCCAGCCCCTTTTTTAGGTCCCTCTTTGATTTCTGACCGGCACAGATAACGATCGTATCCACTGCTATAATCTGAGGTTGACCTTTGAGTATAATATGTAAACCTTCATCGTCGATTTTGCTGTATGTTACGGCGTTAATCATGGTTACATTTCGCTGTTTGAGCGTCAGACGATGAATCCACCCGGTGGTTTTCCCAAGGGAAGCCCCAATTTTACCGCTTTTTCTTTGCAACATAAAAACCCGGCGTCCAGAAGCCAAAAATTGCGGACGTTTCTGCATGAGGCCGCCCGGCATCCTGTAAGATCTGTCAACTCCCCATTCTTCCAGAAACGCCTCTATATCAAGACTTGAGGAACCATCCGGGTGAGTAATGAATTGTGCGACATCAAAACCGATTCCACCGGCACCGACAATGGCAACCCGTTGACCGACCTCTTTTCTGTGCAACAAAACGTCAACATAACTTAACACGCTGGGATGATCGATCCCGTCGAGGTTCGGAACGCGGGGTGTAACACCGGTCGCCAGAACGACTTCATCAAACCTGCTTTGCAAAAGCTGTGCGGTGGTAGCTTTCAGATTTAGATGCACGCGAACATCGCATAATACCAACTGCTTTTTATAATATCGGAGCGTTTCGTTAAACTCCTCCTTACCTGGGACTTGATTGGCCAAATTCAGCTGCCCTCCGATCATATCGTTTTGCTCGAACAACGTGACCTCATGGCCCCGCCCGGCGGCGACGGTTGAAAATGACAGGCCGGCAGGACCGGAGCCGATAACGGCAATTTTCTTTTTATGTTGAACAGGCAGATATTGAAACTCGGTTTCATGACAGGCCCTTGGATTGACAAGACAGGATGATATTTTACCAAGAAAGATGTGATCTAGACATGCCTGATTGCACCCAATGCAAGTATTGATTTCATCGGCGCGGTTCGCCGCCGCCTTATTCACGAAGTCCGGATCCGCCAGAAAAGGGCGGGCCATGGATATCATATCCGCATCGCCCCTGGCCAACACCTCCTCTCCGACTTCAGGCGTGTTGATGCGGTTGCTAGTTACCAGAGGAACGGAGACCGTTCCTCTAAGTTTGGCAGTCACCCAAGTAAAGGCAGCCCGCGGCACAGCGGTCGCAATGGTGGGCACCCGGGCCTCGTGCCAACCGACACCGGTATTGATGATTGTGGTGCCGGCCTGCTCAATTTTTTCAGCCAGACGGATGACTTCCTCCCAAGAGCTTCCATTTTTCACGAGATCAAGCATGGAAAGCCGGTAGATAATTATAAAATTGGGACCGATTTTATCTCTGGTCTGGCGGACAATTTCCACGGGAAAACGAATTCGATTCTCATAACTGCCGCCCCAAGCATCGGTTCGATGATTGGTTTTAGATACGATGAATTGATTGATCAGGTAACCTTCGGATCCCATGATTTCGATGCCGTCATATCCGGCCTGTTGTGCTAAACAAGCACAGTTCACATAATCTGAGATATGCGCTTCAATCTCTTTTTCACTCAAGGCCCGGGGCTTGAAAACGTTAATAGGGGCTTTAAAAGCTGATGCACTCACCAGGTTCTCGTGAAAGGCATACCGCCCGGCATGCAGAATCTGCATGGCAATTTTACCGCCTTCCCG
>Ga0316190_10000543_pt1 | contig 26311 bp, 25 predicted proteins | sample Eddworburrow2_MG_FD_204929 | JGI IMG/M metagenome (GOLD analysis project Ga0316190, IMG submission 204929) | Coastal sediment microbial communities from Maine, United States - Eddy worm burrow 2 | ecosystem: Environmental > Aquatic > Marine > Coastal > Sediment | place: USA: Maine | collected... | reverse complement strand
CAAAAACGTTTCTTCGAGCAGGCGTTTCAGGGGTATCTGCTGGTGCTCCACCAGTGTGTGGTCCGGCGGCGCAATCACCACCAGCGGATTATCCATAAAGCGTTCGGCAATCAGGTCCATCTCCACCGGTGGTTGACCCATGATCACCAGATCGGTGCTATTTTCGACCAGCCCTTTCAATAGCTGTTCACGATTGGTTACATCCAGACTCACCGTGACCTCACCATGTTGCTGGCAAAAAGTGGCCAGCAGACGGGGCACGAAATAGTTAGCGGTACTGGCCACCGCGATGGTCAGGCGCCCACGCTGCAGGCCCTTCATCTCATTCACCACCTGCTCCAGTTCATTGAGTTGCGTGGTGATGGCCCTGGCATAGCGACCGAATTCGTGGCCGGCCTCGGTCAGGAAGATCTTTTTTCCCAACTGCTCGAACAGTGGCAGCCCCACCGACTGTTCCAGCTGCTTGATCTGCATGGACACAGCAGGCTGGGTCAGATGCAACACTTCCGAGGCGCGCGTGTAACTGAGTTGCTGCGCCACTGCTTCAAAGATCTGTAATTGCCGGAAAGTGATGTTCATACGACATACTATATATTTAATATTATGGATAATAAAGAATGCATCTATTATGCCTTATGTTTAGAACTATCAGGAACCCGGCGAACAACATTCAAAGCAGCAGCGGTTTATTGCTACACTAGCACGCAATTTAAACTGGAACGGATGCCACCAATCGCCCTGACAACAAGGACAAATCATGGAAAGAAAAGAGAATATGCCGCTGTGGGTTTTCCTGGGGCTAATGAATATCGAGACGCGTAAAGGTGCAAGGATCCTGTTCTGGAGCAGTTTTGCCTTCGCCCTGTTCTGCATACCACTGTCCTGGTATCTCAATGACTGGTGGTGGTTCGGCATCATGCTGCCCATTGTGATCTGGTACGGACTCTCGATTAAATGGGTAGACAAACATTCGCTGTGGGACTGATGTAAGCCACCATGATTGCCTCCCTTGCCAAATACCTCGGCATAGAAGCCAGCCCGGTCAGCCATACAGAGCGGCTGGTGTCGACGCTGGGCAGCACACTGGTCATTGCCTGTATCTTCATTATTACCCGCTCCACACTCGGTCCAACAGGCACACTGTTGATCGTGCCCTCCATGGGTGCTTCCGCAGTACTGCTGTTTGCCGTGCCGCACGGTGCCCTGTCACAGCCCTGGAATGTATTCGGCGGACATATCATCTCTGCCATTATTGGTGTGAGTTGCGCCATGGCCGTCTCTGGTGAAATCGTTGCGGCAAGCCTGGCCGTCGGACTCTCCGTTGGCGCCATGCATTACCTGCGCTGCATCCACCCGCCAGGTGGCGCTACGGCACTGGCCGCCGTGATCGGTGGCGAGGCTACGCGCGCGCTCGGTTACCAGTTTGTGTTCACACCCATCATGATTAACGTACTGGTCATGCTGGCCGTGGCCGTCGCATTCAATTACCTGTTTCCGTGGCGGCGCTATCCGGCCTGGCTGGCCGACAGGAAAAAGCCGGCGCTTACTGAACCCACCCGGGTATCAGAACGTGCCATTGAGCATGGCGACCTGGTCGCAGCACTCAGCCAGATTGATTCCTTTATCGATGTTTCGGAACAAGACTTGCTGCGCATTTATCAACTGGCAACCGGTAAAGCCGAAGAACGACACCTGCACCCCGGGCAAATCCTGCTGGGTCATTATTACAGCAACGATGAATACGGCAAGGACTGGTCGATTCGCCAGGTTGTTGATGAATCACTAAACCCCGACCCGGAAAAGAACATGGTTGTCTACAAGGTCGTCGCCGGCGTCGGCCTGAGAACATCCAATGTAGAAACGCGCGTTGACTTTGCCCGCTGGGCCCGACATGAACTCACACGCGACGATGAAAGCTGGAAACGCGTCGATACCTGACACGAGAGGAATACGATCATAAACAACGAAGCACAACAACCCGCGCCAAAAAGCGAAAAGGGTATCTACCACGCACCCTGGGAAAAGGCCTTTGACAGGGTACTAACACCCTTCGAGGAATTCATCCATCAACAGACCACCAGTGGCCTGTTGTTGATGATGACCGCCATTATTGCCTTGCTGCTCGCCAACGGTCCCCTGGCCTATTTGTATAACCAGGTTCAGCATCTTGAAATCGGCATCAGTATCGGCAGCTGGTCACTGGAAAACAATCTGCACCACTGGATCAATGATGGCCTGATGGCACTGTTTTTTTTCGTGGTCGGGCTGGAACTCAAGCGTGAAATCATGGTGGGCGAACTGGCAAACCTGCGCCAGGCCACACTGCCCATCGTTGCCGCCATTGGCGGCATGCTGGTACCTGCACTCATCTACTTCGCGATTAACCCGGAGGGTGATGCCGCCCGCGGCTGGGGCATCCCGATGGCCACGGACATCGCCTTTGCACTCGGCGCCATTGCCTTGCTGGCAAGCCGCGTCCCCAGGGCATTGATCACGTTTCTGGTCGCGCTTGCCATCGTCGATGACCTGGGCGCCGTCGTCGTGATTGCCGTGTTTTACACCGAGACCATCGCCATGGGCTGGTTGATTACCGCGGCCATTCTGTTTGGCCTGTTGATGGTGCTGAACGTTGCGGGCATCCGGAAAATAACGCCCTATTTCATTATTGCTGTGTTTCTCTGGTATGCCATGTTCGAGTCCGGTGTACATGCCACGCTGGCCGGTGTACTCGGTGCCTTCTCGATACCGGCACGCCCCAAGTATGACCCGGGTCGCTTCAGCGACCATATGAAAAAAATGCTAACGCGCTTTGATTCAAATCAGCAGCCAGGGAAAAGCATCATGACCAATGATGAACTGCGCGGCATTGTACATTCGATGGAGAGCGGCGCACTGCAGGTACAGACACCGCTGCAACGCCTGGAGCATGCCTGGCACCTGCCGGTCGCCTACCTCGTCATTCCCGTGTTCGCCTTGTTCAACGCCGGCATCCCGATTGAATTCTCCAGCCTCGGGGAGGCCCTCACGCAGCCGGTGACACTGGGTGTATCAATGGGGCTGATTGTCGGCAAGGTGGTGGGCATCTCGGGTTTCAGCTGGCTTGCACTCAAGGCCGGGATCGGACGCTTGCCGGCCGGCACCAAATTCAACCAGATTATCGGTGTCTCGTTTCTCGGCGGCATCGGCTTCACCATGTCCATCTTTATTGCCGAACTGGGATTTGCCCACCAGCCGGAGATGCTGCTGATGGCAAAGACCGGCATTCTGTTCGCCTCGTTGTTTGCCGGTGTGACAGGATTTATCTGGCTGTACCTGGCCGGCAGCAGCAGGGACTGAAGCACTGCGCATCAACCTGCCACTACTGGCGCTGATCCTCGCCAACCTCGTCCCTGTTTTCGGTGTCCTGTTCCTGCACTGGGATGTCGGCGCCATTGTGGTGCTCTACTGGACAGAAAACCTGGTCATCGGTTTTTATACCCTGCTGAAGATGCTGCTCACAGGCGGTACTTCCGCACTTGGTACCATGCTGTTTTTCTGCCTGCACTACGGCGGCTTCTGTGCCATCCACGGCGCAATTGTACTGGAACTGACACAGTTTGCCGGCGAGATTTCCAGTGAGTTGCCCGTGGCCAGCTGGCCCGGCCCCCTGGTGCTGATACAGAAAATCATTTACCTCGGACAGCAAATACTCGATGCGGCCCCGCAAGAATTTGCCTGGGCCTGCCTCGCATTGCTGCTCAGCCATGGCGCCTCTTTCGTACTGTTATTTATCGGGCAACACGAATACCGGCACACCACCGTGGACACCCTCATGACGGCGCCCTATAAACGCATAGCGGTGTTACACATTGCCGTGATTATTGGCGGTTTCCTGGTAATTGAACTGGGCCAGCCACTGGGCCTGTTGCTGGCGCTGGTTGCACTCAAGATCGGGATGGATATCATGCTGCATAACCGCTCACACCGCGCACTCTCCGGGACCAGAGGTGAGGCAGTCGCAAAAAGGGGCACCGGGGCATGACAGAAAACAGCACGCAGGATAAGCGGCACGGCCCGAACGTGCGGGTACACCCGCCCATCATCGCCACTACACATTTCACCATCCCCCGCGAGGAACTTTACCTGGAGTACATGTACTCCGACAAGGTTGTATTGATGAGTTCAGCGTTACTGTGGTGTTTCGCAACTAGGCACAGCACGCAGGCAATGGCCATAGTCCTTGTCAAGTGCTGTAACGCCGTGGCGGAACACCACAGCAACGCCCGAAGGGTTGGCCTGTCAGGGTCCATGACTGTGTTACGCCTCTTACAAAGGACTATGGCCATTTGCTGCGAGGCGCGCCTTGCCCTGCACCCTGACAGGCCAACTGAATCCATCAATACAACCTTGTCGGAGTACTAATTATAGACCATGGGAATATTCAAAAACCTGTTCAGCAAAAAAGCCCCGCCACCCTCACCGCTTGAGGAGGTCTCCAGGATACTTGACCGTTTCGCAACGGCGACCAGTATGGGCATTGATCGCGAAGACCTGTCACGCTATCCCGCCAAACAACACAAGGTGATGGCCTTTCACTTTGGCGCCATAGAATACCTCGCCCGTGAATTCCAGCTGGATGAAACACAAATGCTGGGTGTATTCGTCGTTTTTCTCGACACCTATTTCATTATGCCCATTACCGAAACCGGCAGTATCAGCGAACGGGTACAGGGGTTTTACGACAAGCCGGAAGAGCGCGAGTTTCTCGAGGCCGGTTCCGATGTCTGCCAGCGCTGGCATAAACTGAATGAACGCCGTGCGCCACTGGAACTGGGTGAACGCCTGAAAGTCTCTTGAGCAACCGCACCTTCAACAAGCTGTTAGCCGAGGTCCGTGCCTGCCGGATATGTGCAGCACACCTGCCCCTGGGACCCAACCCGGTACTGCGCGCCAGTAACACGGCACGTCTGCTGATCATCGGGCAGGCACCGGGAACCCGGGTCCACGAAACCGGTATCCCGTGGAATGATCCCAGCGGCGAGCGCCTGCGGGACTGGATGCAGATCGGCCATGAACAGTTCTACGACGAGTCACAGATTGCCATAATGCCGATGGGGTTTTGTTACCCGGGAAAGGGGAAATCGGGTGACCTGCCGCCACGCCCGGAATGCGCCGCGCACTGGCACGACAAACTGCTCGCCGGGATGCCGGCCATCGAGCTATCCATTCTGGTCGGCAAGTACGCGCAGGACCATTATCTCGGCAGCCGGCGCCAGACCCTGGCTGAGACGGTGTCTCACTGGCAGGACCAAGCTCCCGGGTTTTTCCCGCTGCCCCACCCCTCACCACGCAACCTGCGCTGGTTCCGTAACCACCCCTGGTTCGAGGAAGAGGTCCTGCCGGCCTTTCGCAGCCGCCTGGCAGCCATCCTGTAATAACAACCATTCGCGCTTGCGATTGCGCCAGGTACTGCCTGCAGGAACGAAATCAGGAAAAAATCCGCAAATTCAGGGGCCTGAATGCTGCCCGGTGTAGGCACCGTCCAGCCAAGTCTGCTAATATCAGCGACTCGGTTCAAGCCTATGCCCCAGTCAATATACCCATTACTCACACGCATTGACTCCCCTGCTGACCTGCGCAGCCTGGATGACGATGTATTGGTGCAACTGGCCGATGAATTACGGGAATTCCTGATCGAGTCGGTCTCCAGCACCGGCGGTCACCTGTCTGCCGGGCTGGGTGTGGTTGAATTGACGATTGCCCTGCACAAGGTGTTCAACACACCGGATGACAAGCTGGTCTGGGATATCGGACACCAGGCCTACCCGCACAAGATCCTCACGGGCCGCCGTGATGCCATGGGCAGCCTGCGCCGCCGTGATGGTCCAAGCGGATTTCTCAGCCGCGAGGAAAGTGAATACGATGCCTTTGGTGCGGGTCACTCCAGCACCTCTATCAGTGCCGCCCTGGGAATGGCCGTGGTTGCCTCGCTGAAGAACCTGGACCGGCAAACAGTGGCCATTATCGGGGATGGAGCAATGACAGCCGGCATGGCCTACGAGGCATTAAACAATGCCGGCGATCTCCACAGCGACCTGCTGGTGATTCTGAACGACAACGAGATGTCGATTTCCCGCAACCGCGGCGCCATGTCAAATTACCTGGCACGTATCCTCTCAGGCAGTTTTTACACCGGTGTCCGGGAACGCAGCAAGAGCATTCTCAATCATCTGCCAGGCACCCGGGAATTCGTGCGCCGCTGGGAAGAACATGTAAAAGGGATGTTCATGCCCGGCACCCTGTTCGAGGAACTGGGGTTCAACTACATCGGTCCCATTGACGGACACGACATTCCGACACTCTTGAAGACATTACAAAACCTGCAGGGCATGACAGGACGTCGTTTCCTGCACGTGGTCACACAGAAAGGCAAGGGCTATCACCCGGCAGAAAAAGACCCCTGTAATTTCCACGGCGTCACACCCTTTGACCGGGAAACCGGTCAACAACAAAAATCATCATCGGCCAGGACCTACACTCGGGTATTCGGTGACTGGCTGTGCGACATGGCCCGGAGCGACAGCAAACTCGCGGGCATCACGCCCGCAATGCGCGAAGGTTCAGGACTGGTCGAATTCGCGGAACGGTTTCCGGAACGCTATTTCGATGTCGGCATTGCCGAGCAGCATGCAGTGACCTTCGCCGCCGGCATGGCCTGCGAGGGCATGAAGCCGGTGGTCGCCATTTACTCCACTTTCCTGCAGCGTGCCTATGACCAGTTAATTCATGATGTTGCACTGCAGAACCTGGATGTCACCTTTGCCATCGACCGCGCCGGACTGGTGGGTGCCGATGGCGCAACCCACGCCGGTGTGTTTGACCTGAGTTTCCTGCGTTGTATACCCAACATGGTGGTCATGGCACCGGCCGACGAAAATGAATGCCGCCAGATGCTGACCACGGCCTATCAATACGACGGGCCGGCCGCCGTGCGCTACCCGCGTGGCACCGGTCCCGGCGTAATTCCATTTGATACCCTGGCACCCCTGCCCATCGGCAAGGCAGAGATCTGTCGGCATGGCAGGCAGATTGCCATTCTTGCCTTCGGCAGCCGTGTTGCGGCTGCCCTGACAGCGGCAGATAAACTCGATGCCACCGTGGTCAACATGCGCTTCGTCAAGCCCCTGGATAGCGACATGATCACGGCCATGGCCAGAGACCATCACCTGATCGTGACTGTTGAAGAAAACGCACTGCAGGGTGGTGCCGGTTCTGCCGTCAACGAGGTGCTACTGGCACAGGGTGCCGACAACCGCATCCTGAACCTGGCTATCCCTGATGATTTCATCAGTCATGGTGACCATCAGCAACAGCTCGCCGAATGCGGTCTGGATGCGGCAGGGATTGTTGCTGCAGTCAGGAATATCGGCGAAGAGGGCATCCTGATAACGGCTGAATCCGTAGCAAAAAGGGGTCGGTGACAACCAGGCAGAGCACGCAGAATTGCGCAAGCAATACTAAACTGGCAATCAATGTTTACACGACGTAAAGCAACATGACCAGGAAGTGTGAAACGCTGCCGGCCAGCACAAATAAGTGCCAGATGCCGTGAGAATGCTTCATTCTTTCATCGAGGGCATAAAAAATCATACCACTGGTGTAAAACACACCACCCAGCACCAGCAACGCCAGAGCGCCTGTGGACAGGGACTGGACCAGGGGATACATGGCCACCAGGATCAGCCAACCCATCAGCAGATAGATGACCATCTGCAGGGCGCGTGATCCTTCCCGGTGCCGGCTATCCACGATAATGCCGACGATAGCCAGCCCCCAGATAATGACGAACAGGGTCCAGCCCCAGACGCCACGCAGGGTTACCAGAGTAAACGGGGTGTAACTACCCGCAATGAGCAGGTAGATAGCAACGTGATCCAGCTTCATGAAAACCTGCTTGGCCCGTCCACGCAACGAGTGATAGAGCGTCGACATGGTATACAGCAGAAACAGGGACGCACCATAGATGCTGAAACTGACGATTTTCCACGGATCGCCCTGCAGGTAGGCGAGCACCACCAGCACGACCATACCGGCCAGGGCCAGTGCGGCACCGACCAGATGGCTGATACCGTTAAATCGTTCCCCGTGATACATCAACATTCCCGGTTGAAATAAAATTGGACGCCCGCTGCAGAGGGTCCGTCATAGTGAGACTATCACAGCGACAGGCAGGCCAAAATCTGGCGCAACTTGTCACCAACTCCAATTATACTAACGCGAACCCTGATTAGCCTTGGGAAAAAACCGTCCACATAGACCTGGCGTTTAACTGTACCGTCACTCTCACGCGGAAGGTCCGTCAGAGAAAACGGCCCGTTGGGATTACATGAAAAATCAACCTGGCCACTGGCCAGCACCATGGCACACAACCCCGTGCCACCGACAGCCTCGACCGTACCGGCAAGATCAACTGGCATATTACCGCCTGCATCGCCTGCCGGATTGCTCAGGTTGGTGGCGCCGGTATTTTTCAGGTAGATATCGTCGATATAGAACCGCCCATCGACCGGACTACTGCCACTAACCGTCTTGATGAAGAAGTTGATCAGATCTGAACCCGTAGGGGTGCGAAACCCGAACAGGATCTCGGCCATCATTGTCCAGTTGATCGCTGTCTTGTGCGTCACCACCGGGGTCCGGGTTCATCCACACCTCATAGGTGTCTGAGATGGTGTCGACAAAAACCCAGATGTTGTACCAGGTACCCGGCACAAGCGCCTCCATCACATCGTAAATCCCGGTAGTCAAGCCGTTCGCCACGCGGAAATCATTACCAGGATCACCGCCAGTGGCAGCTGCCATCCCCAACTCGGGTCCAAAGTCGCTGAACTCATCCGGGTTCAACAGATGTGAGAGACCGAAGGAGTACGCGCCATGCTCTTCGAAACTGAAACGCAGGAACAGCATGCGTTTTGTGCCTTGCGCTACGCTTACCGTCTTGTGGAGAGTCCCCGACTCGGTAAACACCTCAAGGACCTGGTTGCTGCCACCCGCAGGGTCCAGCTCAACACCATTACTGTTCAGCGAAGCTGACCCAGCCATTCTGCCCGTTGATATCACCAAGTGTCAGACTGTCGAAGGTCTCCACGACCTGGAAGGCAACCTGGGCGCTGACAACCATAAGTCCGGCACACAGGCCAGCCATATTGGATAAGATCCTGGCGCACCATAAAAAAGGCACAGTCTTGTATGACCGTGCCTTCCTTTTCCCCGGGACAGAGCGGCTTTAGCCGCTGCCCCCCCTGTGAGTAGACCTATTGCATGAGCTCTTACTGCACCACAATTGTCGCGGCCACCGAGGCGATGCTCTCCGAACGAATGTTCGCGCGCTCGTACATCTGCTTGAACCGGGCTACTTCAGGCTGATCAGCATCCTCGAAGAGGTCTTGCAGGTGTCCGTAGGCAAGCGTCTGGTACCTCAGCTCCGCCGTCACGGTGAGGCTACCGGATGCCCCACCCACATCTACCCGATAGGTGACGGTATCACCCCCCAGATTGAAGTCGTCGTCTGCTAATGCCGCCCCGCGCACCGCGATATCGTCGCCCACCTGGGTCTTGTCGAATCCGGACGGTGTGAGACGGTTATCCTTGATGTAGCCGGCGGCCTCCAGCAGTGTATAGGTCACTGCCCCATTGACATCCTCCATAATGGTCTCGTATACCTGCACCTGGTCCTGATTCATGATCACATCATAGTGAGGCTCGAAACTGGCCAGGTCCTGGTCGGCGACGACCCCGGCGATACTGCCATCCAGGTTGGTGCGGCCCGACTCGAACAGGATTTGACCACCTGAGTCTTGCACGACAAAGTGGAGGTAGGTGCGACGCGAGGGATAGCCGGTCGGCAGCTTGTGACCCGATTGGTTGGATACATTGAGGACCACCTCGAGCTCGCCATTCCCTACAGCGCTCGATACCACCTCCACGCTCGCGGCCGAGCTCAGGAACTCCCGGGTACGGGCGATGGCGGCATCAAAGCCGGTGGCCGTGACGCCGAGCGCCTCGCGGTTGTTGGCCAGGATATCTAGCATGACAGTATTGGCGCCCGTCATGGTGTGCCTGGCGAACGCGTCGCGGGAAGCGAGGAAGCGCGGCCGATTTGCGATGCGCACCCCGTCACTCGCCGGCATGTGGCAGTCCTGGCAGCTGGTCTTGGTGGCGCCTGAGCCGAAGTCGCTATTCTCCCACTCACTGAACACCATTTGCTCCGGGAACTCCGTGTCGTGTGTTGTGGTGACCACAGTACCATTAGCATCTACAAACGGCGTCTTCACGTTGTGGCAGCTTGCGCAGAGCTCCGAATCGGACACGTGAGCCCCGTACTGGGGCCTGAAACCGGTGTTATTGAGCATGGGATTGATACGCGGGTCGAGGTACTGACCGTAGGCCGGGCGTTCTCCGCTTACACCGAGCCGGGCAATGCTGAAGCCGCCAGAGAAGCTTTCCATGGTCCCGAACTTGTCGTCGTCGGCCACCTGGTGACACAGGGCGCAGCTCACAGCGTCCACCGCCGCGTCATGGTTGGCATTGGCGGGATTGAGAAAGCCATCTCCGAAAATCTCCACGGCAGCACCGTCCTGCTTGGCCTCGACATTGGCCATGGGTGCATGACAGCGACTGCATTTGTCGTCAATTGTGCCCTTGAGCTGCGGATTTCGCTTGAGCTCGCTGGTGACCTTGGCGCGCCAATAGGGGTCACGCGACGCGTTGGCCATCATCGAAGTCGCCCAATCCTGCTCAATGGAAACATCGGTGCCCGACGCATCCGTGATGCCGTTATGGCACCTGGCACAGTTGGCCGAGCCGGAGAAGTGAGTGGTGAGAAATGCCGGATCGCCGTCAAGGGGAGGCAGGAGATTGCCAACAACTGCGTCCTCTGCGACATCGATCAGGCTGACAGCAACCAACGCGCTGTCCGCCAGGCCGGCCGTATCCGTGACCTGAACCGTTAGAGAGAAACCCGGGGTCGTCTCGAAGTCAAGGGCGGCCGTGTTGGCCACCGTCAGCGCGCCCGTAACGGCATTCACGTTGAAGGCATTATCCAGATTCCCGGTGGTGATAGCATAGCTGAGGACGTCGCCGTCGGGGTCACTCGCAACGAGTGTTCCCACATTAGTTCCGTTCGGGCTATTTTCTTCCACAGAGAAGTTCTGCGGCGCGATGACGGGCAACTGGCTGGTAGTCGTGCCGCCACCTCCCCATGGTCCGCCCGGTCCGGAGCCCCAACGACCGGCAGCGTGGCTATTCGAAAAGATGATATGGGTAACAAGAAACAGAGAATAGACAGCGTATAAAGAGCCTTTTTTCATTTCACTCCCCCCTTCAGGATAGTTACAGAAACTGGCAAGTACAGATTGACGACTAATGCGGGTACTCCCGTTAACCGCATTTCGCGCAGGAAAGCGACTGGTTTCACTTACCCTGAAGGGAAAATAAGTTGGCAGATGGCCGGATGCAAACGTTTCCTTCGTCAAACTTCGTACATTATGGGGTCAAATTATATCCATCCATATCAAACAGATAGGTCATGGATAAACAGGTTTTCGACGAAAATTAACGCGTACTTCTTTTAATCATGTCTCCTTTATGGGCGGCGGGGTCATCCCCCTGGGCTCTGGCTCGATCCTGAAGGTGACCATGACATTTTTGTTAAAGGCACCGACAAAATTCAGCAATTCCTTACATTTTGTTGGCTAAGTAGGCGAAGCATAAATTCGGACATCAAGGCCAACAGCTATCCTTATAAAGGGGGACGGGGTTGCTCTGGTATTCCTCTCTCACGCCAAGGCCCCGTAAGATGCTTTGGTCTATAGACTTGTCAACTGCGGGTGTATGTCCTGTTCTCACCGGCAGCTACCTGTCAGCTGTGCCGGGTATACTGAGATCAGGATGGACTAACTAAATTGGGTCGGTGCCGGACTATCAGGAAGCACACGGACTACATATCCACCCTTCGGGGTGGGCGTGCTTTTTATGTAACAGGAAGGAGTTAAGTGGACGAGAGCGGACTGGCCTGCCCTATGCCATATTATAAATTAATGGCGCTGCAGCAATTGAAGCTACAATGGCAACGGAACATACCATCATCACCAGCTTGAACCGGCACGGAAAGCGTTTTGTGCAGTGTTTTGTCTTTTCGAAAATCGACATATCAGTTTTCCCTATGGATTCACTTTGGCGCAAAATACTCGCGCAATTAGCCGCACAGTATAGCACGTATTTCAAGAGTCCTATATTAGGGAAAGTACTTACACACCACTAATTGGGCCTGCACTGTGAAGACCTTAAAAGGGCCGCCTCGGAAGATTGCTTCACAAACGACTGATTACAGAGATATATTCACTCGTTACACCACACTAGCACCTTGTTACCAATCCAGATTGACTCCGAAGTATAAGGTGCGATCTGAATCGCTCACGTCCTTTAATTCCAGGGCCAGCGTCTTGCTTTTGTTAAGATTCAGCCTTGCTCCATTAATTACCATGCCGAGAGCATCAACTATAAGGTTAACACTGTGCTCGTGAATACCGCTCGATCCAGGTGCATGTTTTGAGTTAGAGCTCAGGGTGTCATTCACAAATATTCGACTTCTGCTATAGGTCTCCTCGTACTCCCGGGTCGGCATATTCATGTCGGGCCTTTGGAATTGCTGGTATTTATAACCCCGGTTGAGGAGAGAAGATTCCCTGTCTTCCGCATGGCCTATTGAACTTGTCGCAAGGAGGAATACTAATACAACCGTAATTGTTCGAATCATGGACTCCCCCAAAGATGTCTGTTCCTGTTTAACTACAGTACACAGCCGTTCTTATTACCACCCTTCTTTAATATTATTCGGCAGACTTTTTAAAGAATACACCCGGAAGGCATTTATCACCAAAAGCTAACATTTATAAGTTTTATAACCACCTTTTAGCTATAGATAAAACTAATAGAACAAGGTGTGCTAAAGCCACTGGACCTCGAGATAGATGACTTCTGGGGATGGGCTGGTGAAATAGGCCTGGACTATGATTTGGGCAATGACTGGCTGATCAGCGGTCAGCTCTGGTATATGAGACTCGAAACCAGGGCCAAATTAAAAGGCGTCACCCGTTTTGATCTGGATATCAACCCATGGGTCGTCATGATTGGTGCAGGCAAGAAGTTCTGATACCACCCGCCTGAAAAAACTGATTATTAACAATGCATTAACTCGCGAGCCTTGGCACTCCTTAAGATGTTCCACCGCACACCCTGAATCAGTGGCATGGCTTCCTGGCTACTGCCTTCTCGACCCGTGCCAGTATATCCTCCATACAGGAGTCATCTCCCTTTGAAAGAAAGCAATCCGCCCCGTTCAGAAAGGCTTGCTGACGGTACTCCGGCTGACCGTTGCTGCTGAGAATAACGATCACAATATCATCGTACACCCGCTTTATCTTTTTGGTGACGTCCAGTCCGTTTTTTACAGGCAACTGAATGTCCATGAAAATCAGATCCGGACGCAAATATTCCACTTTACTCAGCGCCTCATCTCCATCACCCGCTTCATCGACACTAATCAGCGGGAAGTACGTAAGCAATATGTCTGAGAGTGTTTGCCTGAATCTGACATTATCCTCAACAAGCAGGATATTAAACATTGAGACATTCTCCATTCAAGCTGGCTACGATGCATATGTTCACTTAAATTTCTAATGAAATAATTGCCCGTTATCGGGTAGCTAAACTCCCCGCTTTTCTCCATATGCCGGTTCCTACGATGCCGCCGCAGTGTATCCAGCCAATACTGCTCATACCGGGGTCGTACAGGGGGTTGTTATCCCTTTTTCTGCCGTTATTAATGTCATCCACCATGTATCAATATTGATCCGTTAACAGGTGTCATGTACAGCACTTGCCTGGAGTACTAGGTATAGGTATATCCCTCAAAATGTCACAAAGGTTCAAATCCTGTCAAAGTATTGCCGGAAACACTTACATTAAGAATATCTGGAGGGATAGTCGCGTAGGCCTGGGACAGCCCCACCGTGCATACCAATCTCAAAAAAAAAGCCCACCCCCTTCGAGGGGTGGGGATGGGCGGCCCATCGCCAAAGGGGGAGATGGAGATGGACACTATAAAAAAATGTTTGTGTCGAACGTCAGTGTCATTCACAGATGCTCGATTGCCGTTCATCTGACCTGATGGGTAGTGCAGCACATCCATGTGCCGCAAACTTTGTGATTACCTAATTCTCTAGCAAGGAGTGGGCCACTTTTATTATTTCTTTATAATCAATTGGTTACCGACGTAGAAAAACAAATGGGGCGTCAATCTGTCGCTCTATCACGACAACTCATGGGCGAAGTCAGTGTATTTCACTGATTTCAAGCGTCTTTTATATGTCTCTGACCGGCGACGCTAACAGTGTAACCCTGTCCATTGTGGCGGGGTTTTTATGCGCGTCGCGCCCGGCTTGGCCCAGGCCAGCCTCTCGACCGGTTCCCGGTCTCACCTTCTCCCTGTAGCCAAAAAAAGGCGGCCCGAAGGCCGCCGATCCTCGGGGACTCGAAAGCCTCCGTTGCAACTCCCTGGTTGGTGCAACAACCAAGGCTATAGGTTTTTGATATGGGTCAAGTACTGTATGGGTATATCCCTTGCAATGACGCAAAGGTTCAAATCCTGCAAAAGTTTTGCGGGCTAAGAAGATCCTGGGGGAGATGCGCCGGGGGAATCGGGCGTGGCTGTCGTATCGAAAGTATCACCGAGGTAGGCGATAACTTCTTCTGCATAACCAATGCCAGCTTCGGCATAAAAACTCCAGGTGTTTTCCACGCCGGCGGCCTTGAGCGTTGCCGCATCTTCCGGGTATTGCACAACGGCGAAGATATGTCCGACTGAGTGGCGGCTGCGGATCCCCCGAGTGACACCTAGATTCTGTTCAAGCTCGGGGAGCGCCAGCATTGCCACCGAGACCTTGCCTTTTCCGGTTCTTGCCCAGAATTCATCCTCTGTAGCATCAGCGTGGATGATGTTGCGACCGGCTGCTGCATGCCGGGACACCGTGTCGGGGTCAATGTCGATACCAATCAGCCAATCACCGTACTGCTCTTTCAGAGTATCGTATGCACTGGTACCGACACGCCCCATGCCGATGATCGCGATGCGTGCTTCCCCCGGGTCAATGGGTGCATCCTCCGGCAAGGGTATTGCTGTCTCGAAAGGGCTAATGTGCGCCTTGAGCTTTTTACGCAGCTCGCGTGAACGGGCGTTAAGGGGGGCTGCCGCAATAAAGGTCAGCGTCAGCGCCAGTGCAATAATCACCAGCCAGTCACTGCTCAACCAGCCGTTAGCGACGGCAATGGCCCCGACGATCAGACCGAATTCACTGTAGTTGGCAAGTGCCAGCGAGGCGAACAGCGAGGTGTGGGCACGCAACCGGAAGCGGGTAAATAATCCGAAATACAGTATCATCTTGAGTACGACCAGCACGGCCAGACCCAGCGCCACCAGCAATGCCGAGACGCTGATGGTTCCGGACATACCGATACTCAGGAAGAAACCAACCAGCAGCAGGTCCTTGAAACCAAGCAGCCTTTTCGACATTTCGGCCGCCGCGGGGTGTGCCGCCACCAGCGCCCCAACAACCAGCGCACCCAGATCACCCTTTACATCGAGAAGACTGAACAGTGTCCAGCCACCGAAGGCCAGTGCCAGGCCAAAGAGGATTTGCAATTCGCTATGACCTGCACGGTTCAGCAGGTCCATCAACACACCACGCAGCGGGATCAGCACGAACAATGCGAATGCCCATGGCGATGGTATCTTCCCGGCTGACACTGCGAGAAACACCACGGCAAAGATATCCTGCATAATCAGGACGCCGATCGCGAGCTGCCCGTATTTCGAGGTGTATTCACCCTTCTCCTCCAGCACCTTGACCGCAAATACAGTGCTGGAAAAGCTGAGGGCGAAACCGATCAGCAGCGCAATCCTGAAATCCACATCGGCAAAGATTGCCAGGCCCGTCAGGCTCAGCCAATAAATTCCTGCCCCGAACACCGCGATAACAGCCAGCATATGGAGGGTCGTACCGGCCCAGATGACCGGGCGCAACAGTGAGCGCACATCCAGTTTCAGGCCGATGGTAAATAGCAGCAGGGTGACACCGAGTTCACCGATTGCGGCGAGCTCATGGTAGTCGTTAAAACCCAGGGCATTGAGGACAAACCCGGCGATCAGGTAGCCCACCAGCGGCGGCAAACCGAAGCGGACGGCCAGTAGCCCGGATACCAGGGCAGGACCAATCCAGTACAGTTCATTCATCGCATGGAAGCATCAAGGGTTGTCTCACTTTGTTATTGCCATTCCGCAGTATGAAATTGTTTTGCCATGTAGGCAATAACATCCCTGGATGAGACGATCCCTGCTGGTCGGTCACTGTTGTCTACAATGGGCAGGTAGCGGATATCGCTGATGACCATGCGCTGCAGTGCGTAGCCCAGGGGATGGTCCGGCTTGCTGCTTTCAGGAGCCGGGGACATGAAGTCCCCGACACAGGATTGAGCGAGATCAATACGTTTCCCTGCCACCTTCTGCAACAAATCCCGCTCAGTCAGAATGCCGGTAAGCTTGCCGCCATCTGCAGTAACCAGAACACAGCCAATGCCGTGGTCGCGCATCAGTTGAATCGCTTCCTGCAGTGAGGTCTGCAGATCAACCCTCAATGGACTGATCGGTTGCAGGCATTCGACCGGGTCTTCCATCAGGCTGCGCTCGACCTCGGTGCCAGCCTGCGGCACATCCTCCCGGGTCAGGCTGGTTTCGCAGTTTTCACAGGCATCAGCCCCGGGCAGATTTTCGTAACCACAACCTGGACATTTCATTGAACTTCTCCGTCTACCGGTTCAGGTAACATTCCAGGTCTCGCCCTGACGAAACAGGGCATCCAGATCAGCCGCTTTTTCAGCCTGCGCACCACGCACCTGCGCCGAGAGGAGCTGGCTATACACCGGCTTGTCAACGGCACGAAACACGCCCAGCGGTGTCGGGAAATCCGGCGGCCCCATGCGCGACAGCAAATACGCCAGGGTTGGCTCACTGGCGCGCTCATCATGGACCAGCAGGTGCTCCTCGCCCACATCTGCAACCCGGACTACCTCGGGCTTGAGTCCATTCAGGCGTATACCCTTCTCACCCTGTTTTCCGAAACGCATGGGCTTGCCGTGCTCCAGATACAGGACGTGATCAAGGCGATTGTCCGGATCGGTAATATCTCCCCAGGTTGCATCGTTGAAGATGATGCAATTTTGCGCGATTTCGACCAGGGCCGCGCCACGGTGGTCTGCCGAACGTCTCAGCACCCCGGACATATGCTTCTGGAAAATATCCACAGTGCGCGCGATAAAACTGGCCTCGGAACCGATGGCGATACCCACGGGATTGACCGGATTCTCAATCGAGCCATCCGGGCTGGAGCTGGTTCTTGCCCCGAACCCGGAGGTCGGAGAATACTGCCCCTTGGTCAGTCCGTAGATGCGATTATTGAACAGCAGGATGTTGATATCGACATTGCGGCGCAGCGCATGGGTCAAATGGTTGCCGCCGATTGCCAGACCGTCACCATCCCCGGTCACCACCCAGACCTGCAATTCGGGGCGTGCCGCCTTGAGCCCCATGGCCAGGGTCGGTGCCCGTCCATGGATAGAATGGATACCGTAGGTATTCATGTAGTACGGGAAGCGACTTGAGCAACCGATCCCCGAGATAATCACAATGTTCTCACGCGGGATCCCCAGTTCGGGCAGCGTCTTCTGCATCTGTGCAAGGATGGCATTGTTACCGCAACCCGGGCACCAGCGCACATCCTGACGGGCGGTGAAATCCTTGCGGGTGAGCTTGACGGAGCCTGGCCCAGGGTTCATGCCAGCATTCATGACAACAGCGCCTCGATACGTGCCCCGATTTCCCTGACAGTAAAAGGCTGGCCCCTTAATTTTGGAAACGAAAGGGTGTCCACAAGGTAGCTGCTGCGGATTAGCAGGGCCAACTGACCCGCGTTCAATTCGGGGATCAGCACCTTTTCATAGCGGCCCAGCAGCGCCTCCAGGTTTCGCGGGAAGGGGTTCAGATAGCGGAGATGGGCGTGGGCCACGGAACGGCCCTGTTCACTGGCCCGCTGCACCGCGGTTAGCGCCGCACCACAGGTCCCACCCCAGGTGAGCACCAGCAGGTTCGCTTCATGTGGCCCAGTCACCTCAAGCTCTGGTATGAAATCAGCCACACGTGCCACTTTATCTGCGCGCAGTTGGCACATCGCTTCATGGTCTTCCGGGGCATAACTGACGGCCCCGGTTGGTGGATGTTTTTCCAGCCCGCCAATGCAGTGCTCCATCCCTGGGGTTCCCGGCAGCACCCATGGCCGTGCCAGGGTAGCCGGGTCGCGTGCATAGGGCTGAAAGCCATCAGGATCAACGGGGTGCCGGACCACAATGGGTTCCATTGACTGCAGCGAAGGAATACGCCAGGGTTCGCTGCCATTTGCCAGGTAGCCCTCACTCAGAACGAACACCGGCGTATTGTGCCGTACCGCAATCCGAAAGGCCTCGATAGCGGTATCAAAGCAGTCACCTGGACTTGCCGCTGCAAGGATAGGCAGCGGGCTTTCGCCATGACGTCCAAACATGGCCTGCAGCAGGTCGGCCTGCTCGGTCTTGGTCGGCAACCCCGTGGAAGGCCCGCCACGCTGCACGTTCAATATAACCAGTGGTAATTCCAGCATTATGGCAAGCCCGATGGCCTCGCTCTTCAGGCAGACCCCCGGGCCGCTGGTGCCGGTCACCGAGAAGGCACCGCCGTAGGCGGCACCGATAGCCGAGCCCATGGCTGCGATTTCGTCCTCGGTCTGGATGGTGCGTACATCCATATGCTTCCAGCGCGACAAATGATTGAGCACATCCGTGGCCGGCGTGATCGGATAACTGCTATAGACGAGCGGTTTATCCGCCAGCTGAGCGGCCGTCACAAATCCCAGGGCGGCGGCCTCATTGCCGTTGATAATGCGATAGCAACCTGCCTCATTCCTGGCACGCGGAACCGTCCATTGCACAGCAAAGGCCTCGGTGGTTTCGCCATAATGATAACCGGCCTGCAATGCCAGTCGATTGGCTTCTGCCACCAGCGGCATGCGGGAAAACTTCTTCTCGATCCATTCCAGGCTCTGCTCCAACGGACGCTCATAGAGCCAGTACACCAGTCCGAGGGTGAAGAAATTCTTGCAGCGGGCCTTCACGGTACGCTTCAGGTCCAGACTTTCCAGGGCGTTGAGCGTCAGGGTCGTGGCTGGCACCGGGTGCAGTTGGTAACGGCTACCCAGCTCAGGGTCATCCAGCGGGTTTTCCTCATAACCGGCCTTGGCCAGGTTGCGCGCAGAAAAAGCATCCTGGTCAATGATCAGCACACCGTTAGGCAGCAACCGTGGCAGATTGGTCTTGAGTGCCGCCGGATTCATCGCCACCAGCACATCGGGATTGTCACCGGGGGTATGAATTTCCTGATGGGAAAAATGCAACTGAAACCCGGAGACACCGGCCACGGAACCGGCAGGCGCGCGAATTTCCGAGGGATAATCCGGCAACGTGCTGACATCATTCCCGAGGACGGCGGACGTCGTAGTGAGCTGGCTGCCGGTCAGCTGCATGCCGTCTCCGGAATCGCCGCTGAACAGGATGGTAACCTGTTCAAGTTCCTCTCTTGTCTTGACTGATGCTGACATATCACCCACCTTCCGGTGTCTGTGCAATCTGCTCGGGGTCCGGCGGCAGGTTGAGTACATACTCGGCGAAGTGATCGACCAGGTATTCAGCGATGTCCTTGTGGCTCACACAGCCCGCGACCTGTCCCGCCGTGTCCACAACCGGAATATGGCGATACCCCCCCTGATGCATCAGCAGCACTACCTTCCGGACCGGGTCCTCTGCATCGACGCAGACCGGCTCAGAGGTCATGTACTCAGAAACCGGCTGAGCCAGGACGGCATCATGACCGAGCACTGACAGAAACACATCGCGTTCCGTGAAGATTCCGGCAAGACGATTGTTTTTTGTAAGCAGCGCGTAACCCAGACCACTGCCCTGCATCGCCCGGATTACGTCACCCACACTGCTTGTCCCTTCCAGCACCAGGGGGGGCTGCAGCTCCAGGGCCAGCACTTCGACTTCCCGCAGGCTTCGTTCAATCTTCATGGCTGTATTTGTGTGTGACCAATTTCTGATTATCACCTGAAAACGATAACCTGGACAGTCCTGTTCCCACACGAACCCGTAACAGGGAAAACCCACCGGGTGCTCGTGGTCATGGACCATTTCACGCGCACGCCTTACCGAAATAAATTGGGTCTGATCTATTTCCACTCCGGCCAGACCGACTGATCTGCGTCACCTGATAGCGACAAAAGTTTTCTTATCCAATCAATCAGGTAGCCACCGCTATAGGGTAACGGTCGGGTAACAACGACAGAATCAACACGCCCGATCCTGTTAGCACTTGGCTTAAATACTGCTACCCCTTTAAAACTACAGGGCTTTTCCTGCCTCGCGCAGAATGGCACAGGTTTTGCCTCTTAACATTCAATCCTGTTACCAGGAAGGCAATGAGCAATGAGTGCAGATTCATCAGCAAGGAAACCTCCCAACATACACTGCGGTGGTATCGGAGGAACCGGCAATCGCAAGTGCGCAGGTACATGGAGAAATACAGGGTGCTTGGCTGGCCATTATTTCATTAAACCAATTGAAGAGGGTGTGCAATGGATCAGGTAGTAAAAAATATGCCTATACTTGAAGAGGCAACGAATACAGTTGAAGTTATTGTGCATATTTCCGAGGGCCTGGAGGACCGGCAACGCAACAATCTGGTAGTCGCACTGGAAGAAGATGATGGCATTGTTTCTGCTGAATTCTGCTATTTGCGCAACCACCTGATACTGTTGAGATACGACATGGATAGGTATTCCTCACAGGATGTACTAGCCAGTGTCAGATCACTGAATGTCGATGCCAGGCTGATTGGCCCGGTATAAAAAGCTTCTTCCCGACGCGGACTGTCAGCGGCGTTCAAATACCACCACGCTGTGTGGCTGCACGGTAAAGTCCGGGCCTGTCTGCAGCGGTTGATCGACAGGGCTGATGATGTCGAGCGGTGATAGCCTGGACGTATCGATGGCCAGGTGCCAGTCACCCTCTGCAAGCCGTGGCAAAGGCAAAACCAGTTTGTCCGCTTGCATGTTCATAATCACGAACAGATCTTCTTCCCGGGCGTTGACCGCACCCAGCGTACAAGCGATCACTTGCGTTTCTGGATTCTCCCAATCCGGCTGGTTGAGGCGTTCACCGTGCCAGGTGATATCCGGAAACCACTGCCCTTCCCGTTCCAGCCCGTTCAGAAAACGGGTATGCATCAGGCAGGCATGGCGCTTGCGAAAGGCTATCATGGACCGCGTAAAGCGCAGCATGTCGCTGTTTGTCTCCGTCAAGCTCCAGTCAAACCAGCCCAGCTCATTGTTCTGGCACCAGACATTGTTATTGCCCTGCTGGGTTCTCAGTACCTCATCACCGGCATTGATCATGGGTATCCCCTGGCTGAGCAACAGTATCGCCATGAAGTTCTTTGCCTGCTGGCCACGCAGTGCCAGGATAGCCGCATCATCGGTGTCGCCTTCGGTACCACAGTTCCAGCTGAGGACACTGCTGTTGCCATCGCGATTGTTCTCGCCATTGCCTTCATTGTGTTTTTTGTTGTAGCTCACCATGTCATACAGGGTAAAGCCATCATGGCAGCTGATAAAATTGATGCTGTTGGTCGGCAAGCGGTCATCATCCTGGTAGAGATCACTGTTGCCGCTGATACGTCGGGCCAGTTCACTGTGCACGCCCTTGTCGCCACGCACGAAGCGCCGCACCACATCCCGGTACTGCCCGTTCCACTCGGCCCAGCGAAAACCTGGAAAATCACCAACCTGGTAAAGACCTGCCGCATCCCAGGCCTCGGCAATAATGCGCGTTTCACTGAGAACGTTTGAAAACTCTATATTCCACAATACCGGGGCATGGTACAACGGCTTGCCATTCTCGCCGCGTGACAGCACGCTGGCCAGATCAAAACGGAAGCCATCCACATGCATCTCGCGTACCCAGTACTCGAGACACTCCAGGATAAATATCGTCACCAGCGGATGGTTGCAATTCAGGGTGTTGCCGCAGCCGGTGTAATCAAGGTAGTGACTACGGTCCGCCGGGTCCAGGTGGTAGAAGGCCTCGTTACCCATGCCCTTGAAATTGATTAGCGGGCCACCCGCCCCGCCTTCGGCCGTATGATTGAAGACCACATCGAGGATGACACCGATACCCGCCTCATGCAGCGCCTTCACCATATCCCGAAACTCGTGCACATGGGCACCGGCATGCGGCGAGACACAATAACCGGGATGTGGACTGAAATAACTGTGGGTGCTGTAACCCCAGTAATTGCCGAGACCCAGTGCCTCCACACCCGCTGGTACGTCCTGTTCATCAAAGGCCATCACGGGCATCAGTTCAACGTGTGTCACGCCCAGTTCCATCAGGTAGGGAATCTTCTCGATGACACCCAGAAAGGTGCCCGGCTGGCTGGCACCGGAACTCGGGTGCCGGGTAAAGCCACCGACATGCATTTCGTAGATAACCGACCTTTCCGGACGAATACAACCCAGTGTTTCATCATCCTCCCAGTCATACTCAGCGGACTCCACCACAGCCCGCATGGAAGTGGCCATGTTGCTGCCAGGTGCCGCGGCAGCGGCGCGCTTCCACAGCTTATCGGTCACGCCGCGTGCCCAGGGATCAAGCAGCACCTTCTCGCGATCAAAACAAAACCCGGATTGATGTACATCGTCCGGCCCGTCGATACGCCAGGCATAGTGGGTACCCACCGGCAGCTCCACTACCAGTATGCTCCAGAAGAAAAAGACCCGGTGCAATCGGGTCTCCAGGGGAATGATCTGAAAAGGCTCCAGACTGTCGGCCGTTGCAAACAGCAACAATTCCACGTGCGTGGCATGCCGGCTGTAGATGGAAAAATTCACACCACCGCTAACCACTGTGGCGCCCGCCGGATAGCGGCTACCGGGACTAATCTGGTAGCTCATGGTGGTATTGACAGTCACATAAATCCGGAACAGATTTGTTTATTCTACACGCCGCCACTGTGTACCAGTGCATAGTAAATCTTTTCCAGCTCGCGCTTGTGTTCGGTTTCTTCATTGGCAAGGTACTCGAACAGATCGTGAACCGGACCAGGTGCGGTGGATTCTGCCAGCTCGCGGTACTGTTTCATAGCAGCGTCCTCGCGCCCCATGGCATATTGCAGCACCGACTGATCATCCGGCTTGTCGCCCAGATCCGGCAGCTGGATGTAATCGGAAAAACGACGGTCTTCGACCGGCGTCTGGATGCTGTCGTGTATCTGTGCCTCGATATCCGGATTCAGCGCCAGCTTGCTGAACAGATCAAAATGCGTCTGTTCCTCTTGCGCCAGCTCTTCCACCAGATAACGCAGGTTCTTGCTGACCTTTGGAACCAGGGAAGCATAGAAATCACGAGCCGCTTTCTCAAAAGACGTTGCAACCTCGAGTATTTCCTGCAGCGTCTTTTTCGAACGGATGCGTTCGTAAGCCTCGCTGTACCCTTCCCGATCATCACTCATGCAAGATGCTCCTCAATACTGGCGGCGACACGGTGACCGTCGGCAACGGCATGAATCACATCCGGTCCGTTAACCATGTCGCCGGCCGACCACAGCCAGGACTCCGAAGTCCGGCCGATATCGTCCACCTGCAAGCGACCACGGTTCCATTCCAGGCGCTCGGTCAGTTCATCACCAAACAGCGATATATCCGTCATTTGCCCGATGGCCTCAATCACCATATCGGCAGGGTGAAACTGTGCATCGCTGTTATCGTATTGCGGTGCAAAACGTCCCTGCTCGTCAAAGATAGACACCACCCCGACCGTGGCCAGACCTTCAAGCTCGCCCCGCTCATTAATCCGGCAGGTGCTTGGGCCACGGCTGTCCAGCAATTCGATACCCTCTTCGCGCGACTCCCTGATCTCTTCCGGGTCCGCCAGGAAATGTTCAAAGTCTTCCAGTGCAGCCACGGTCATATTTACCTCGCCAAAGACCATCTTCTGTTTGCGTGCCAGGCTGCGCGCGATGTCCATGGCAACGTTGCCGCCACCGATGACCACGGCACTGCGCGGTATCTCGAACGCCTCGTTCAGGGTGATCTTGCGCAACAGCGAGACCGCTGCATGGACCTGTGGATGATCACTGCCGGGTATGCGTGTGGAACGCCCTTGCTGCAAACCGACGGCAACCACCACGGCATCGTAGTCGCGTTCGAGATCGGCCATGATGATATCCGAACCAATGCGGGTGTTGTACTGGATATTCACGCCGAGCGAGGCGATCACCTCGACATCGGCATCCAGTCGATCGTAAGGCAAGCGGTATTCGGGAATACCATAACGTGTCATCCCGCCCGGCCTGTCCAGCGCCTCGAACACGTTCACTTCGTGACCTTTTTTCACCAGGTCAAAGGCCGCGGTCAGCCCGGCCGGACCGGCACCGATAATGGCCACCTTCTTGCCGCTGATGTAATCAACCTTCCCCTCGGCCGCGATCTCGCGAATACGCTCGGCAGAGACCGAATCCATCGCGTAGCGCTTCAGCCAGCGAATGGCCACCGGATCACCGCGACGCCCAATGGAGCAGGCGGCCTCACAACGGCGGGTACACACACGACCACAGATATGGGCAAAGGGATTGGTCCGATAGATTTCGCGAACCGCTGCCTCGACATTACCTTCCCAGATATGGCGAATGTATTCCGGTGCATGCATGTGTGCCGGACAGGAATCATGACACATGCCGCACTGCACACAACGCGAGGCCTCGACAATGGCATGCTGCCCGGTAAACCCGGCAACGATCTCGTCAAAGGAATCGATGCGGGTCTCCGCATCCATCTCCTGCATGGGCTGGAGTTCAAGATCGACCAGATCGGCATCTTCGGTCTTGGCCCAGCCCTTGGGAAAATATTCGCCGTGCATGCCGTTGGGATCGGGCAGGACGAAATAGCTGTCGAGTTCATCCTCACGGCAGGTGTGTACGTATTCGCGCGTCAGTGAGATGGAACCGGTTGGACAGATGTCGACACACAGGCCACACCAGCAGCAACGTCCATAGTCGATCGCCGGACGTTCGTTACGCACACCCTTGACGGGATCTTCCTCAAGACCGGGGATGCGCACCATGGTAATCGCCGCGTTGTCACAGACCTTCTGACAGGTGCTGCAGCCAATGCACAAGCCCCAGTCGTTGACATGAAAGCCGCGATAATTGGCCGAGGCCTCGCGCGGCCGCAGCGGTTCGGTGACCGGTTTGCGCGAGAAAAAACCGAGATTCCTGAGCGGGTTGAGTATACTGCCCTGGTACTTGTATGGAATATCCTTCACTAGCGGTCCACCTCCGGCGGACAGGCATCCAGTGAAAACATGATTTGCGCAATGTCTTCCAGGCGTGCACCGACGGCGAGTTTTTCCAGCACCTGCACGGCGTGCATCGCGGACGGTCCACGCACATGGACGCGGTAGGGTTTATCGCCACCGGTGGAGACGACGTAATAGGCCAGTTCGCCCTTGGACGACTCAACGCGGGTGTAGCTCTCACCGGCCGGTACATTCCAGGCCAGCGGGTTGGGAATCGGGCAACGTACCGGTCCCTTGAGCGTTGGCAGACGTGCAATGACCTGACGCAGAATGCGGATACTCTGCAGCAATTCCGCACGGCGCACCAGGTTACGCGACAGCGCATCACCGCCCGGCTCGGTCGGGATATCGAAATCAATCTGCTCATACACCAGGTAGGGATCGTCGCGGCGCACGTCGAATTCGAGACCGGTGGCGCGCAACGGTGGTCCGGTCACCCCCCACTTCAGCGCCTGTTCCTGGGTCATGGTGCCAACATCACGGGCGCGGCGGATAAACACCTGGTTAGTGAAGAACAGGCTGTCGTAATCGGGCAGGCGCGATTCCAGGTAATCAAGCAAATTGCTCAGGCGTTCGAGAAAACCATCCGGCACTTCCCGCCGTACACCACCGGGAATATTGTAGATACTGTAAACCCGTCCGCCGGTCAGTTCTTCAAAACGGTCAAGGATCAGGTCGCGGTCGGCCACACCCCAGAACATGGGTGTGTACATGCCGGTCGTTG
>Ga0316190_10000540_pt1 | contig 26338 bp, 23 predicted proteins | sample Eddworburrow2_MG_FD_204929 | JGI IMG/M metagenome (GOLD analysis project Ga0316190, IMG submission 204929) | Coastal sediment microbial communities from Maine, United States - Eddy worm burrow 2 | ecosystem: Environmental > Aquatic > Marine > Coastal > Sediment | place: USA: Maine | collected... | reverse complement strand
CATAGATATGCAGAACGGCCCCTCCCGGGTACCCAAACAGATGTTCGACACCCTCATCCTTTAAACACTGGACAAGAATCTCGGCGCCACTCAATTCCACGTTAATACTCTCCCAACGGCCTCTAAAATTACCGCAATGACATAAAAATACTGAAAATAGTCGAACTCAACAGCCTACTAAACTAGCCCCATCCGGGTCAAGGTGATTCATTATAAAACCAGGGGTAGCAGCATCATTCATCTGAAATCCACCTCCATGCGCTGTTATCCCAAGGAAAAACTTGATATCTCACCCTGTTGGCACATAATTAATTATCAGTCTTTCGGAAAATCAATTACATATGCTTAAAACAGGTTTTTTACTACTGGCCTCAGTCACTCTGTTTATCAGCACTCCATTGGCGGCCAAAAGCTACCGCTGGGTGGATGAAAATGGTGTGACTGTCTATTCACAAAAGCCGCCTCCATCAGGAGCTGCCACTGAAATAAAGCCACCGCCACCACCCGCCATCTCGCCCGAAGAAGCACAACGCAAACTGGATGCGCAAAGGCAGTCTCTCGAAGATTTAAGAGAAGACCGTGAGCTTAAGAAGAAAGAGAGCGGAGAGAAAAAGGCAGAGGCTAAAAGACAAAAAAGCAACTGCGAAGCCGCGCAAAAAAACCTGGCTGCCCTATTAAGCCGCCCTCGCGCTCGTCAAAAAGAACCAGATGGTGAATACCGATATATTACTGAAGAGGCTAGACAGGAAAAAATCGCCGAAGCAAAAAAACATATTCAGGAAAACTGCAAGTAAACAACTACAAGCCAATCAATAACCAGAGAAGCAAAAAACAACATCCCCCTTCCCACCAAGCAACGCCTCCAGTACAGTTATCCTGCAACTGACTGGAGCATGCTATGCGGATCCGTTTCATCTTATTCATTCTACTATTTAGCCCACTGGCGCAAGCCCAGCAGCCTCCGCCTGCCCGCGTAGTCACAGCCACGGTAAAGAGCCAGGAGCTAAGCCCAACCAGCCGCATGGTAGGCGTGCTGCGCTTTACCGAAGTCTCTCATGTTGCAGCAGATATTGAAGGGCTCATTACTGCACACAATTTTGATACCGGCTGGGTGCTAAAAAAAGGCACTGTCATGGCCCAGCTGAACACTGACTTTATACACAAAGATATAGACATTATCCGCTCTCAGATTCTTGAGGCAGATGCTGAGATCGAAAAACTGGCACGCGAAGTCAAACGACTGGCTTCTCTGAAGCAGGATCAACTGGCCAGCCGTAGCGCCTATGATGAAGCTTTTTTTAACCACAAGATTCTACAGGAACGTAAAAAAACCCTGCAGCGACGACTGGAACGCATGCAGCTCTCATTGGAAAAGAGCAAAGTGCGCGCCCCCTTTGATGGCATCGTGCTGGAGAAACTAGCCGATCAGGGCAACTGGCTGGGTAAAGGAGATGCGCTGGCAAGATTTGGATCCACCAGCGACGTGCAAGCCGTTATTCCCATCTCCGAAATGCTGCTCCCTTATCAGCAGAGCGACAGCGAATTTGAAGTCCTTATCCCGGCACTCAACCGCACCATCAAAGGCTCACTGACAGGTATTGTGCCCTTTGCCGAGCTACGCTCAAAATCGGTCTATCTAAAGATTGCCCTCCCTTACGAGGAAGGCATGCTTGAGCACCTCTCAGCCGAGGCACAAGTACCCACCGCCACACCTCGCCTGCTACAGATGATCCCCCGCGCAGCACTCCTGCAAAACCAGGGGGCAGACATGGTCTACACCATAGCGGATGGTAAAGCCACGCCTATCATGGTGAATATTGTGACTCGTAGCGGCGACTTTATTGCAGTGGATAACGCCAACATCCAACCCGGTATGATCATTATTGTGGATGGCAATGATCGCCTACGGCCGGGGCAACCGGTGCAAGCAGTAGCGCAGTAGCCCATGAACCTGATCCAACTCTCCATCCGCCAGCCGGTCTCCACCTTTTCCGGGGTCATCCTGGTGGTGCTGTTTGGGCTGATCGGTCTCTCCCGGCTGCCGGTGCAGCTGACACCCGATGTCGAAGCCCCCACGGTTACCGTCAACACCAACTGGTTTGGTGCCTCCCCCTATGAGATTGAAAAAGAGATTGTTGAACGCCAGGAGGAGGTGCTGAAATCAATCATGGGATTGCAGAAGCTGGAGTCCTCCTCTTACAACGGCTTCTGTGAGATTCGCCTCACCTTCAAGGTGGGAGCCGATCTGGAATCGGCCATGTCTCGCGTGGCCAACAAGCTTAACGAGGTGAAACGCTACCCCGACAACGCCGACCGCCCCGTCATCAGCGGCACCGGCGGCGAGAGCGCCCCCATCATCTGGATGATGCTGAAGATGCGCGAGGGGGATCTGAATCGCATCAAAACCTACCGCACCTTCTTTGAGAACGAGGTGCGCCACACCTTGGAGCGGGTTCCCGGTGTCGGCTCCCTGTTTGTCTTTGGTGGCACAGAAAAACGTCTCGAAGTGGTGGTCGACCCACTGCAGCTGGCCAGCCGGGAGCTGACCCTGAGCACCGTTATTGAGCGGCTCAACAGTGCCAACACCAATATCTCAGCCGGGGTACTGGGAGTCGGCAAACGCAACTACCGGGTGCGCACCATCAGCGAGTTCCAATCGGTTAGAGAACCCGGCGAAGTACTGCTGAAAGATGACGGAGTACATCGGGTTTACCTGTCCGATGTCGCAACCACCCGCCTGGGCTACTACCCCAATGCCGCACCAACCATGCACAACGGCGCACCTATGATCGTTGTCGCCATACGTAAAGAGGCCGGTGCCAATGTGCTGGAGCTGACCGAACGGGCGCGCACCGCTGTCAATAAACTCAATGAAGGAATATTGAAAGATAACGGTGTCTACATCGATTGGGTGCATGACCAAACCCCCTACATCAATACCGCTATCAGCACCGTTAAAACCAATCTGATGCTGGGCGGTCTATTGGCCATCGGCGTACTACTACTCTTTCTGCGCTCTATCAGCGCCACCATCACCGTGGCCATTGCCATCCCCATCTCGGTGATTGGCACCTTCCTCTTTATGTACTTCTTTGGCCGAAATATTAATGTGGTCTCACTCGCTGGCATCTCCTTTGCCGTGGGTATGCTGGTGGACAACGCCATCGTGGTGTTGGAAAACATCGACCGCCACCGGCACATGGGCAAAGATGCCTTTCAGGCCTCCTACGATGGTGCTCGCGAGGTGTGGGGCGCCGTACTGGCCTCCACCGTCACCACCGTGGCTGTCTTTCTGCCAGTGATTTTTATTGAAGAGGAGGCTGGCCAGCTGTTCCGCGATATCGCCATCGCCATCAGCTTCTCCATCATGCTCTCACTGTTGGTTTCGATATCGGTCATACCTGCTGTGACACGGCTTTTCTACGGACTCAGCAGCAAGAAGGCCAAACCCAGCAAACCGCCCGGCGAAGGCAACCCGGTTGTACGGCTACTGATGACCTGCTCTCACCTTACATTGAGAAACACCTTTACTCGGATTGGGACAGTCGCACTTTTTGTCATTGCCTCCGTTATAGCCGTGCAGAGCCTGCTGCCAAAGGCCGAGTATCTGCCGCAGGGCAATCGTAACCTGATCATGAACATCCTGATTCCACCGCCCGGCTACTCAGATGAAAAACGCGCAGAGATGGGGCGCTACATCACTGATGAGCTGAGACCCTATCTGGAAGAGGACTACAAAGACGGCGTACCACAGATACAAAACCTCTTTTATGTCGGGTCAGAGCGCTTCACCCTGTTTGGCGGCACCTCCAAACATGTCACCGAGGCACGCGATATGATGCCCGCCTTCAGCCGGGTGATGAACAGCATTCCGGGTGTGTTTGGTGTATCCATCCAGCGCGGCATCTTCGAGTCTGGCATCGGCAAGGGGCGCACCATTGATGTCAATGTCTCCGGCGAGGATTACGCCACCATCGTTGGTGCAGCCAGGGTGCTTTATGGTTCGATATCCCAAGCCATTCCCGGCGCGCAGATCCGCCCCGTCCCCTCACTGGAAATCGGCTATCCCGAGGCCAACCTCATCCCTGACCGGGCGAAAGTGCTGGCCAACGGACTCTCCGAGCAATCGCTCGGCATCTATCTCGATGTATTGATGGATGGCCGCAAGATTGGCGAATACAAGCCGGAAGGAACAAAGCTGATGGATCTGGTACTGACATCGGGAGACGATAGAATCAAAGCTCCAGAGGATCTACTCAGCGGCCTGATCGCCACCCCCTTTGGCGAACTGGTGCGGGCAGATGATCTGATGCATCTGGAATACACCCAGGGCATGACCCAGGTGGACCACCTGGAGCGCAAGCGTAATGTCCGCCTGGAGGTCACCCCTCCCGAAGCCTTCGCCCTGCAACAGGCGCTGGAGATTATTGATGAAGAGTTGGTTCCCAAACTTCAATCAGCCGGACAACTCACCGGCGTGGATGTGCATGTGGGCGGCAATGCCGACAAGCTCACCGAGACACGGCTGGCGCTGCAGTGGAACTTCCTGCTGGCGGTGGTGATTACTTACCTATTGCTCTCAGCACTGTTTAGCAACTATCTCTACCCGCTGATCATCCTCTTCAGCGTCCCGATGGCCGCGGCAGGCGGTTTCATTGGATTGGAACTGGTGAACTGGTTTATTGCACCACAACCCTTCGATATTCTGGTAATGCTCGGCTTCATCATTCTCGTGGGCACAGTCGTTAATAACGCCATTCTCATCGTGCATCAGGCGCTGAATAATGTGCGATACGAAGGGCTACAATCACTCGATGCCATCTCCCACTCGGTGCGCACCCGTATCCGCCCCATCTTCATGTCGGCCACCACTTCCCTCTTCGGTCTGCTGCCACTGGTATTATCTACAGGATCAGGATCAGAACTCTACCGAGGATTGGGGTCGGTCATATTGGGCGGACTGGCACTATCAACCATACTAACGCTATTTGTAGTGCCTGCCCTACTGGCTTTTCTGATTGGAAGAGAAAAACCACAGCATGAGAATAATACCTAAAGAGTCTCCACCTTTTTCTCTTTTGCTTTAAACCTAAATTAATCAGTTAAACCGTAGCGAGAGCGATCAAGGTGCGGAAGATAAAGAACTTTTTAAGTTATTTTGGACGAAAGCGTATCACCCATACGGTCACCTGCAGGGATGCAGGTGATAGAGCAACGCAGGAGCAGTTGCCGAGAGTTCAAAATGTTCTGAAAAGTTTTTTAGATTCCGTGCATTGGACGTTCGCACTTTTGTCCACTTTTTGGGTAGTAGGTTTAACTGATTAATTTAGGTTAAAGAACGGCTGGCTGCGGCTCAACAGATTGGCGACCTTCCCAGCATAATTATCAATTATGCTGCTGTTTATCCTCCTTGCTCACCAGCTCATCCTGCTTCGTCCGCACCACATAGTGAAAGTAGCCCCCACCCTTGAACGGAAACATGAGCTTGTAACGCTCATCCAGCAGGCAGAGGTGGGTATAGCTACCCAGAAGCTGCGTACCAGAGGGGTGATCAAACAGGTCGCCTCCCAGGGTGTAGTCACTCATCTGTGAAGTGACACCCAATAGCGGCAGCGGAGTACCTGGAATATCCAAGTGAGAAGTCATTGTGTCAACCTCAACGGCGGAACGCCCAGGAATCGACAGCACCATTGGGACATGAATCTGCTGCTCCGGAAAGCCGCTGCTATGGCCGTGCCCCAGCGCCCATTCTCCATAAACTCCTCGCCGTGATCCCCCGTAAACAGCACCAGGGCTCTCTCCAGCAGCCCCTGTTTTTTCAGATAGCTCATCTCCTCCAGGTAGTCACTACGAACAACATCCTCAAGCAAGAAGGTATAGGGAGCATGAGTGGCCTCAAAGAACATAAAGGCGAAAAAGAGGCATTCGGCATCACGCTGATTAAAAAATCGCAGGATCTCACTGATATTCTGCGCATCCCTCTCAGGAGGTGGCGCACCATCCGCAAGTTCGTGCATATCCTCACGCGCTACATTGGCAAACACCGTGTCCTTGAGTTCGGGATAGGAGAAGCTCTGGCTGGTATTCACACTCATCTGATAACCATTCTGCAACAGCACATCAATCAGTACCGGCCCGATACGCTGTTTCTGAAAGGGATACCAGTAGGGGGCGTAGAGCCCATAGAACATGGTAAACATGCCCATACGCGTCCGGTTGCCACCTGACTGCTGCGCAAAGCGCGATAGGTTGGGCATAATCTCCGGGGTCAGCATATCCCAGCACGGGGATTCAGCAGTGAGCCATACAATATTCAGTGGCTTCGGTTGTTCCTGCACAATGGGAGCCAGAGGGTAATTATCAGTACCACTGGGGAGCCTGATTGACATTTGCGCGGGTGGTACGATCACCATTCGCTTGGCAAAGCTACGGAAGGAGGTCTCCAGGTGCAACGGAATAATGGTAGCCGTCTGCAGAATAGGCTCATTGTTGGTAAAGCGGCTAATGCCATAAACCGCCTCTTCCCCTAGAAGCAGCAACATCAGGCCAACCAGTGTCAGGCTGAAAACTCGACGCGACAGCGCTAGCCTGCCTCGATTAAAACGGTGAGCAAGGCAGAGCAGCAAACCACTCAGGGCAATCAGCCCACCGCTCTGCAGGGCATAAGTAATCTTGGTGCCGGTGGTCGCACCGAGGAAAGCAATTCCCCCAGAGGTGGTTATCAGGTTCCAGACAAAACCATTAAAGTGGTATTCATAGATATCAAATACCGCCAGATCGGCATAGATAAAAACCAGAGTGAGGCCTCCACAGAGAAGGTTAACACCATAAAGAGTCGCCTGACCCCGAGCAGTAAAAGGAACCCCCTTTGTAAACAGCTTCAGCAAAAGCAGCGTAATTCCACTGATAACCAGGGTAGGCAGCAGATAGAGCATTGGATAGCTCAGCAAAGCAGTGGTGGCGAACAGTCGGGTAAGGAACTCTGCATCTTCAATGTTGCCCCAGAAGCGGCAAAGCATGAACACCAGAACCAGGTAGATAATAAAATAGTAGAGCCGCAGAACCTGCTGTGTGTGCATGATGTGCCAAGGAGTAAGATATACCAAGGAGTAATCAGATAAGCAGGCACTCTATCAAAAGATAAGTTAACGAAACCTTAAATATCAGCGCTGCCTGTGTATTCTGCAAAAATAGCACCTACCCGGCAGAAATCGTCTCCAGTTAGAGTCAAACCAAGGCAGTTAGCCTATTGGTAAAATGACCTCTCTGTTTATCTTCATAAACATCGCACAGCTAAATGTGTTGATGCTGCATCACAACAGAGAGCCGAACATTAACCAGCAAAATATGAATATGTCGCCTCAAACCACACCAAGGTAACAATCGAACATGCAATAAACACAGCAGATGAGCCCAAGTCTTTTGCTCGACCCAGAAGCTCATGAAAGTCCGTCGATATCTGATCGGCCAATGCTTCTATTGCTGAGTTGATGGTTTCTGTAAGAAGCAACAACAACAGAGAGGATATCAATGCAGTCCAGTGTGCAAAAGATGCTGCAACCACAAAACTAAAGGGCAATAAAATCAGACACAAAAGCAACTCCTGCCGAAAAGCCGCCTCATGCTTAAATACTGCATGAAACCCTTTAACAGAGCAGTTAAATGCTTTTAAAATTCGAGCAATACCAGCGCCGTTTGGCTTTGATTGATTGAACTTATCAACTTGCGGCACCGTGTTCTCCAACGTTAATTCGCCATTAGAAGGAAGTCTCTGTTTCATAGCAGCATACAGATTTTTTCTGCATCATATTAAACGAGACCTTTACAGGAAGCGATCTTTCCATGAGCGCGGAGGTGCCGACCCCCATACATTGCAGATTTGTAGAAAATTACCGACTGAAAACCACCTTCAATTTAGATAAAGGCCGCCATGTAGAATGAATGCATGGTCTATATTTAAAATGGAGCAGGCAATCAAATCAGAATATTGCCAGGATTTATAACAACAATAGCCCCGAAAAGGGGCTATTGTCTCTATTAGAGTCGCTGATTTTTGACGAATTTAAGTTCGCTTTAACTATCAACAGCAAATATTTTAATATCAGCGTTCTTTCTAATTACCTGCACATGAGCTGGCACTTTTTTAACCTTTAACTCACTCGATAGATACTTTTCAAAAAAAGCCCTCAATGACCCATAGGGTGGAATAGAGCCTTTTGGTCTTATATCCATCACCTCTAAAACATGGTGACCATATTTTGTTTCCACCACTTTACTAATCACTCCCGGCTTAAGTGAAAATGCTTCACTGTCAAACTCGGGCGGCATAAAACCAGGTTCTATATAACCTAATTCGCCTCCAGAATTAGCATTAGCATCTTCTGAATACTCACGCGCGACATCACTAAAGTCTTTGCCATCAAGAAGCTGCTGCCTGGCTTGATCTATCTTTTTGCGCATCTCTTTTTGTTCATCAATTGAGGCACTCTCATTACTCTTAATTAGGATATGGCGCACACGTACTGCAGGCACTTTGCGAACATAACCCTGCTTTGTTTTTTCATAATAGGCCCTAACCTCTTCCTCCGATACCTTCGGATCAATCAAGTCATTGGCATCCATATACTTACGAATATAAAAGCGACGCTGAACATATTCATTAATATCTTCGTCACTGATTTTTTTTAGTTGTTCATCAGTAAGGGATGCCTTAATTTGAGCCGCTTCTTTAGCTATCTTTGCAGCTGCATCAGGGAGATCCAGCTTTTTCCCTCCCTGATAAAACAACTCAGCTGCAATTTCCTCATTCAAAGCAGCATTCAATCCAGCATCCGTTATTTGCGGCTGCTCACTGTTAGACTTGCTAAAACCTTTGGCATTTCGCGTACTTTCTCTTATGCGCTTTTCAAGCTGCCCCCTAAAGATAGGGCTTCCGTTGACTGTCGCAACGATAGTCTTACCCGACTTTTCTGGCGCTGATTTATCAACCGAATCAGCAATTAATGACTGAGGGGATAAAACCAATGCAGCAATCAATAAGGCCTGCCTGAATGCGGAATATTTGAATAGTGTTGTTATATTAAGTTTTACTGGTAGTTTTATATTTTTCATAGTCTTTCAAAATAAGCGCCGATAGAAATCAACGTCTTTGTAGTTGTTTAATTACTCTAAATTAAAGAAATGTTTTAGCTAGTACAGATAAAATACGCTGCCAGCCGAACCTTTATTAGAAAACGTACTAAATGGCATACCCAATCCTACCATTACTACTGGCGTCGTAAAGTCCGCGACATTATCTGCCAATAACGCGCAAGCGACACCCTGTCACTCAGCGCCGAAGCACTACCATTTTGCGTATCACAGACATTGCCTATACCGTCCCCGTCATAGTCAGCCTGGTCAGGATTGTAACGGTATTTACAGTTATCCACATTATCAGCAATACCATCATTATCTCGGTCAGGTTGGTAGCTATTTAGCCATGCCAGGTTCTCTGTTGTAGCCGCCTGCGCATTCACCAGACCAAAACCATAAACATCATCCTCTCCAGGGTCTCCCAGATCAAAAGTAGCATTCTGCAACTGAAGCCTTAGATCCTTGGCATCAACAACCCCATCACCATTAATATCATATAGTCCGGCAGATAGAATTAATGCAGCCACTCCCGCTACATATGGCGCAGCTTGTGAGGTGCCCGTTAAATAGCAATAACCATCAACAACAGGAGGAGGGCAGTGGTACTCATCAATACCGTGTGGCACAGTAGAGTAGATACCAGCACCGGGAGCAACCACCTCTAAATCAGCCCCTCTGGCAGAAGAGCGGTAAATTGCATCTGCGGCATCGGTTGCACCCACAGATATTACAGAAGGATACAGAGCGGGATAAAGGACTTTGCCACCACCATAAAGACCTGTATTGCCCGCTGCTGCAATCAACAATATGCCGTTTTCGTAGGCTCTCGCACAAACCTCTTCAAGCGCCTCTGAGCTGGTCGTCAGCCCCAGGCTCATATTCACAACATCCATATCATTTGCTATGGCCCATTCGAGACCCGCCAGAATATCGCTGAGAAACCCATAGCCGTTGCTATCCAGCACTTTAACTGCATAGAGCGACACATTAGGCGCCACACCCACTATACCGTTACCATCCAGCTCAGCACCTATGACACCCGCAACATGCGTGCCATGGCCACTCAAGCTGTCATCAAATGGGTCAGCGGGGGTTGTAGAGTCTACTAAATTTATCCCACCTCCATAATTAGCATCAAGATCCGGATGAGTATAATCGATGCCTGTATCAAGTATGGCTACCTTGACACCTGCGCCCGTTACATTCTCAGCATGGACGGCTGGCGCCTCTACGCGAGCAACACCCCAGGACTCCAGATATTCGGCGCTATTACCAAATTCACCATCAATGGCCATAACAACAGCATCTTCTTCAACGTAGGCAACTCTAGGATCATTTTGCAGTTCAGAAATGGCGCTATCAGTCAGTTTGACTGACAGTGCTTTGATAGCACTAAAGCTATGCTTCAGTTTACCTTTATGGCGGCGTATAAGCGCCCGTTCAAAAACACCGGGCGACTGGTGAAACCCGACAATAACTCGCCGTTCGCCTGCCATTGCCACGGATGAGAGGCTGCATCCCAGCAGCACAGAGACCATGAACACAAGCAGATATATTTTAGGAGATCGACTCACTACTTTATTTCCTTTTTATGCTCACAAAAAATAAGGGGAGCTAATGCCCCCCTTACTTATGGTTCCTGCTAAATCAAACAGCAACCGGCGGGGGCGAGCCCGCCGGTAACTGTTTAGAGGTTACCGTACTGCTGGTGTAAACGTCTCTGAGTCAAATACGGTATTCACCGTAACTTCACTCGGACATCCAGCATTAAAGCGAGCTGCAACCATACCATCTCTCCAAAGGAAGACACGATTTGCATCAGCACCGTCACCGGTAATACCAGTTACAGAACTTGGCATGCTTCGATCATACATGGAGAATCCTGAACCACGGATAATAACAACCCTGTAGTCTGAAAGGCAAACCGCACCACCTGGTCTGACATTTACAGCAGGGAAGATAGTTACAGGAATTGGGTTACTAAGCACATTACCCTTTTTAATCTGCGCTGCATATTGCCCAGCCGCCAGAGTACCCGGAATGGTTACAACGATTCGGGTTTTATCGTAGCCGCCAACCTCAGGCACAAGAACGGTAGCATTACCCGCATCGTCTGTGAGCTGTACACTTGGTGTGTAGTACTCATCAACCCACGTTCCTCCTTCCCATTTAACACCAGCATTTTCAAAGCCACTGCCAAGCAGGGTCAAATCAAAGCTAGAACCTTGCGCCCAGTTCGGAGCACCGATCTCAGTCAGCTGTGGAGTCGTTGCTTGCACAGGGTAGTCATTCATAGCTAGACCTTCAGCACGTAATGCTTCTTGGTCATGTCCATGACAACCCCAGCAGTTTTCTTTTGCGCCAACATGGCCGTTATAAGGTGCTTCCGCGCCAGGAACGATACCATCACCTGCAACATCAGCTTCAATAGAGTGCAATGATGTTATGTCATGGCAACGCTGACAACCACGGATATTCCACGACTCAAGGGTTTCACCTGGGAATGGCACGAAACCATCAGGCCAGCTCATGTAATGACACCACTGACAAGCAGACTCTGTAATCTTAGGAGATTCAGCAGGTGTAATAGTTGGCACACCCGTTGAGTGGTGGTTCATGGAGTTACGGTAGATTCTGATTGGACCAAAACCATCGGTGCCATCAGTACCCCAGCTAAAAGAGCTGGTGTTGTCTTCTGTGCCAGCAGGATCGCCATCCACATCTGCTGTGTTATGACAGAAGGTACAGTTACCAGGATGGGTGCCAGCATTGCTGGTCATGGTTGGATCTTCAAGCGGCTTGCCACTCTTCCATGGCGTGATGTAGCTTGGCTGCCAATCTGGAGCAGGACGCCCCGTATCAAGGCTGCGAATCAGATAGCCATGGCAGAGTCCACATTCAGCATTAAATGCCTTAGGCGTATCATGGTGAACGGTTCTCCAGCCTTGCCCCATTTCTTCCCCAGTGTTATTAGGTCCAGCAAACACCTTGTGACAGTTGAAACAGTTACGATGGTTCTCCTCAATACCGCCATCTGGGCCAACTGGCATAGTAACATTGTGGCAGTTGTAACAGGTATAATCTGCATCAGCCGCATCAACCACCCCGTCACCATTACCATCAGCGTTAGGTGGCTGCTCTGGCCCACCTGCAATTGGGGTGCCAACATTTTCGTGGTGGCGATCTGCAAGGTTTCGGATCTGAAGGGCAGGAATACCATCTGGTTGTGGCGCCATACCGCGGTTCCACTTATGGCATCTCTGACATGTCATATAGCCTTTGCCAGGCTCTTCGCTATTAAACTCCAGTTTAAACTGAGTATCAGGAATACCCAGGTTTTGGTTAACGGGCGGCGGTGGAACTACAGCCCACGCCGTTATTGTTGTACAAGCCAACAATACGAAACAAATTAAATTTAAATGGATTCTTCTCATTTTAAGTTGTGCCTCCAGCCTATTTACGATTGTTTGAGTTTTTACTGCTGTCCCTTGATTCATCTACTTATTGTGCTTAATTCAAGCGCCATACCTAATAGCAAAACGTTAGGAATAAGCTTCTTTTTCTAACACGTGAAATACTACCAACGCCAAAGTAAAAAGAACAGTATTTTGAGAAATAAAATAAAACACATATTATCATTTATAAACAAAGAGTTACATAAATTAACCCTTACTATAAATACGGAATACCCCTACTTTTTTTTGGTCATTTTGAACTTTTTTAAAAATTTAATGCCGTCATTAATCAATTATTTAAATCTTTCCCTCAATTCAAGCCATCCACCTTAACCAAGATATTTTTCAGCTCTCACTCTTTCTGCTTAAAGAGAGTTGAACTGCTCTTAATTTAAAGGATTGATTACCTATTGAGGTTATCCCTTTTATTCTGTACGCTTATATTCTGTGCGTTTATTTATTCGTACAGTGCTTGCTGTTTAGCACACTAAATACACTAATAAGAAAATAGCAATTTCAAGGAAGTTATAAAATGAATAAGAAAATCCAAGGTGCTTTTATTTCAATGCTTATATTGGCTGGCTTTGTAAGCTCCACGAATGCTTTTAGCGAAGAGCTTGTTGTACAGTCCGAACAAATATGCCGAAGCTGCCATGATAATTACAGAAATGATCCTTTATTCAAAAGATCTAACCCCGATGCTCATCACCGACTGCATGGCACCGATATACTTACCTTAAATGCCCCCAACGCAGTAAATGATAGAGATGGCGTATATGACTGTTTAACCTGCCACTCTATAAGTAAATTTGAAGGTGGATCTGTCGACATCTCTACCGAAAGAGACTGCATTCAATGCCACTATGATAACGAGAACACGAGCTTATCAGAGCGGCATCACAAGCATAATAAAAAAATGGGAGCCAACGGAGCAATTATAGAATGCACTAGTTGCCATAACAGAGTGAACGGAATGTTTACATTTGCTTTGATGTCTACATCCAGTAAATAACATACCAGATGATGTAACAGCACTTCCTGTTACATCTACATCGTATAACAATTGATATGCGCACGACGGCCAGGCTACTGCAATAGCCTGGCCGCAACAGCGTAATGGTTTGCTTTTAAAAGATTGCGTCCTTCTGGCTCACGTTGCAATCATCTCACTTTAAACCAAACGCAATCCAGCTTATCCCCCTGCCCACACATGTGGACTAATCACTATTCTGGTATTATCAATGCATCTAACATGATGTGTATTACGTTCATTGCCATTCAAAGCCTGGCAGCATGATGTAACTTACAAAAGATTTTAATGCTCAGGAGCATCACATGACTCAAGCAAAAATTGGAGACATCGTCACCGTTCACTATACTGGCACCCTGGATGATGGCACACAATTTGACTCATCCCAAGGTGGCGAACCTTTTGCGGTTACTCTCGGGCAAGGAGAGGTTATACCAAGCTTTGAGAAAGGATTGGAAGGCATGGCTATCGGTGATAAGAAATCCATACGTATTGAGGCAGTAGATGCTTATGGCGAGTTTCATGAAGGGCTTGTGAATGAACTCAACAGAAGCGAGATTAAACTGGATCAAGAGCTACAGATCGGGATGGAGATTCAGGCATCCACACAGGATGGCAATACATTCATGCTGGTCATAAAAGAGATCAATGGTGACACGGTAACACTGGATGGCAACCACCCACTCGCTGGTCAAGCTTTAAATTTTGATCTGGAATTAATTGATATCAAATCAATATAAATACGTTATTTATATTGCATCCAGCATCAATTCATAATTAATGAAATAAGGAATGGTGCCGGGCATTACATTACAGCATACGCCGAATGGTATAGTGGAGCTTGCTGCTTTTTAGCCGAGGATTAAGACCCGGCGTATTTACCAAATTTTCCCGTAACTGTTTGCTAGTGGCATGATCCCTCATAAAAGCCCCTACTGCATTCTCATATCCCGGCATGGTTAACCTGAAAACCGACTGAAAGCGTTTTTGAGTTGCTTGACTCGTAAAGCAACCACTCTGATCCATCTCTTTTGCAGAGACAAAATTCATCACCAACACACCTCGTTTTGAGAGATGTGACAACAGCTGGCGCTTCCAATTTGGCTTCGCCTCTACTGCACGCTTGGGTTCACCCTCTTCCTCACCAAACAGGTCATCTATGATCATATCGAACGGTGGGCCTTGATAATCAGGGACCCAATCTATCGCATCAGCACAAACCAGCTCTGCTTCATTCTGGTTTACACCAAAATAACGCTCAGCCACCTGGACATGCACCGAGTTCAGCTCTACAGCGACAATCTTCTCTGGCTGAACAAAATGGTTGAGCAATCGAATAACCGCGCCCCCACCAACACCAAGCACTAATACCCGTTTTATCGCACCCGGCGCATAGAAGAAAGCGGGGAGCAGCAGTAAATCCCACACACTGCCACTTACGGGAGAAGCCGGATTAAACTGGCTGTGAAATACACCATTAGTATATAAACGCACGCTATTGCCTGCAGAACGGACTTCATAGCGCGTATCTTTGGTCTGTTTAAACCAGAGAAGGCTCACAGGATGCGCCCATCACTTAAGTATATTAATGTTATTGGTGGAGATCGGTTAGCTCCTACATTACAATTTTATTCAGTTTCTAAAGCTACATTAGTGCTTTTAGAGAATTTAAAATATGTAATAACAATTCGGCAGAAGAGCTCGCCGATATCATTATTTATCGCTGATGTTGTTTTACCAATGCCTCTCTTAATGTAACCAATCTGGCTAGGTGGGTTTTCTCTTCCTTAATAACCTCATTAATGCTTCCCCTCCCTTCATTCTGCACTTGCTCTCTCAACTCATAGTAAAAGAGGATTGACTCTTTTTCCGTACTGATAGCAATGTCTACAGCCTCAATATCAGTGGTAATGTTTTGAACAAGCTCATCAACATTAACATCAGGTTTAAAAATTCGAGTGCTAGAAAGAGCATTAAGGTAATTATGATATTCCGCCTCATCCGTATGACTCATATCCGCAATTGATAGGTCATCAAACAATGCTTGAAAGCTATCTTTATGTTCAGCCTCTTCGTCTGCAAGGAACGCAAAAATATTGCGGACATTATCATCCTTGGTCTTGGCCGCCATTGCCTGATAAAAGGCTAATCCATTTTTTTCTGCCTCAATTGCCATGGTTACAATTTCAGCTGCTGTAAATAGTACACTCATAAGATCTTCCTATTGTTACGCACACGCTGGTCAGGATATTTCTTAGCACAATCAACCCTAACCAACAATGAAGAGAAAATACCTTGCACTGATTATTCAATGTCTCAACAACAAGATCAAGCGGCATATCAAAACCAAAAAAGCGCTATTATTGAGTTATGACTATTCACTACCATATGCCGCTCTACCGCCCGCCCAGCGAAGGGGGTAATCTAATTATCCAGGCCACACTGGGGTGCAGCTTTAACCAATGCAGTTTCTGCTGCATGTACAGAGAGAAAACATACACTCCACGCCCTATGGATGAAATCTTTCAGGACATCCATAAAGCAGCAAAACAGTGGCCGGAGGCCCACCGGGTTTTCCTGGCAGATGGTGATGCACTTAGCCTGCCCACCGCATCACTCACTGCCATTCTGCAAGAGTTAGACTCAAGCCTGCCCTGCCTAACCCGTGTTACCTGCTACGCTACGCCAGGTAACATCTTGAAAAAATCCGGTGCAGAGCTTCAACAGCTCCGGCAGCAAGGGCTTAAACTTCTCTATTTGGGTATTGAATCTGGCTCCAACCTTATACTTAAAAAAATCACTAAAGGCGCAACCCAAAAGAGCATCGCCGAGGCTATGACAAAGGCTCATGATGCAGGCCTAAAGGTTTCTGGTACGGTCATACTCGGCCTGGGGGGTACAACGCATTGGCAAGAGCACATTGACGGCACCATTGAACTGCTTAACCAGGCCCCCATTACCTACCTATCAACCCTACAGCTCTATTTGGATGACGGGGTGGTCGATGAGTTCCACAACAAATTTGGAGAGCCATTCAATATGCCAGATGACAATGCCATCCTACAGGAGCAAATCAGGCTAATCAGTGGCTTAAACCCTCCTCGCCCTATCATCTTCCGTTCCAACCATGCTTCCAATGCTCTGGCACTGGCTGGCACACTTCCAAGAGAGAAGGACAAACTGCTCAAACAGCTGCATGAGGCATTGGATGGCCAACGCCAACTCAGGCCCAAGCATCTGAGAGGCTTGTAGTATCTACCCCTGACAAACAACACTATTTCAGCCATAATCCCTCACCTTTTTCTTCACGGATATGCATTCATATGTGGTTCAAAAACCTGCGCCTGTATCGTCTCACCAAGCCCTTTAATCTTTCTCCAGAAGAGCTACATGAGCAGCTTACAAAAAAATCATCCCGCCCCTGCGCAGGGCTAGAGCCATCCACTTATGGCTGGACAGCACCATTAGGTCGAAACAGCGAGCAACTCACCCATGCCGCAAATGGCTACATCATGATCTGCACCCGCAAGGAAGAGAAAGTATTACCGGCTGCAGTAGTCCGAGAAATGCTAGCGGAAAAAGTGGCGCATATAGAAGCTGAACAGGCACGCACCGTTCGCCGCAACGAGAAAGAGGAGTTGCGGCAGGAGATTTTGGTAGACCTCTTACCAAAGGCCTTCAGCAAATCCAGCCGCACCTATGCCTACATTGATCCTAAAGGGAGTTGGCTGATTGTTGATGCCGCCAGCGCCTCAAAAGCTGAAGAGCTGGTGTCGCTATTGCGCGAAACTCTGGGCACCCTGCCTGCCATTCCCGCAACTGTACTCAGCGCCCCAGCCAGCATCTTAACCAACTGGCTAAACGGCCTGGCTGTACCTGCAAATTATGTCATTGAAGACCAGTGCGAACTGCGCGACCCCAATGCAGAGGGGGCAGTTATTCGCTGCACTAAACAGGATCTATTATCAGACGAGATCCAGGTTCATCTCAAGGCTGGCAAGCAGGCCACCAAACTGGCAATAGAGTGGAACGAACACCTAACTTGCGTATTATGTGATGACCTTTCAATTAAACGTTTGCGTTTCCTGGATATCATACAAGAGGCTGCTGCAGATGAAGGCATTGATGAAGCCAGTCGCTTTGATGCCGACTTTGCCTTGATGACCTTGGAGCTATCCCGCTTTATTCCTTCAATGATAGACGCCTTTGGTGGCGAAGACAGATCAGCACTGACTTAATAAAACCAAATACAATTAATAACTGGATGCATCAGAAACAATAGATGCATCCAGCCTATTACCGGTCGAAATCTCTAAACCGTTTTTCAAACTCATTCTCTTCCTTATCAAACTCATCAAACTGCTTATCAAAATCATTCTCTTCCTTATCGAAATCATCAAACTGCTTATCAAAAAAAGCATCTGCCTCATTCAACCTGCCACCACGATTATTTTGCTCAACCATTCGGCGCAAAAAGGCCAATATATCTCCCATGTCATCATCTGTAATCGCAGGATGACTTGGGCACCCACCGGTACTGTAATAGATGTCCCCGGTTGAATCCTTGTACTCCGCACGAATGTTGGCGGCCAACACATTGTCCGACTTGGTCAACCTATCCCACTCGACAGAAAAATCAGGTGCCATACCACGGTTGCCACGACCATCTATTCCATGGCACATAGCGCAGCGTTTTGAAAAATAGACCTTACCCTTTGGTACGCTGCCAAACACGCTACTATTACCCGCTGCAGCAATACTGCTCCACACCACAGTAAATATAACCACTATAAACAATGAATATCTCATTTTATTCCCCACTGTTCAGCATGCATAGCTTTCATCATCAAACATGATATTTTTAGAAACCGTAGTTTCGCAACACCTCATTCTCTAAACCAGTACCTACACCCAACATAACAGGTGTTTTCACGCCAACCTGCATCGTGATAACAGGCGCTCCGCCTGTTTTGTCGCCTGAAAACCGAACACCCAATATACCGTCATTATCCTGATCGCTAACTCGATCAAGAAACTCCTCAATAGATCCGGAAAGCTTATCAACCCCCTCATCTTTTAAACGGGCATATAACGCATCAACCTCATTCTCAATATAATATTCTGGCTGGTTCGCTTCACCTGTTGCTGGCCCTTCACTTTGCAGTAGCCCTGCATTTATAAGCACCACCTCAATATAATTTTTAGCAGACGCCTTTGCATCAAAAACATCGGGCAGCATTGCATCCATTCTACGCAACCACTCCATCACCATCGCAAACGACACGCCAGTATACGTTGACACTTTAAGGCCAGCAGATAAGCGATATACCTTGGCAGCCTCAGACCAAAATACCCCGTGCATTACCTTAAACTGCTTTGCCGCCAAATCCCTATAACTGCCATCACCTACAATTTTTTCAGCTGCAAGCATAGTTGACACATAAGCGAGGGCGCCAGAAAACTCCCGCATCAACCCATTTATAGGAGCCTTATTTTTTAACATGTAGCCACGAGGTACTTCATTTTTTTCCCCTTGGGCATTTTTTACAAACTCAGCTTGGGACAGAATATATTTATGCGCCTGCTTCTGCAGCTCAGCATCTTGAGGAAAGGAAGCAGTAAGTTTTTCCAAAACATTAATAATACGGTTAACATCATCGAAGGCAATACGGTTACCAACACCCTTTTTAGGTTGATAGGTATCCGAAAAACTTCCTGTCACTGTGTCAAAATGTTGTGTTGTGATAGTTGCAAAAACTACATCTATTGTTTTACGCACCAGCAGGCGCCAATCATCCGGATTTTTACCTTCCACCATTCCGTTGGTAGTCAATGATTTCATCAGCGCATCATTAGCTACCAGCTCATGCAGATAGAGCAATCCTTCCAGCAAAGATGCCTGTGAATAGAGCCTGCTAATATCATACTTAACTTGCCAGCCCATTTTTTCTGTTGGCAACTTGAGCTGATCCGGTACATAAGTCCCTTTATCCACAGCACCCAATGCATTTTTTAAAATCTTTTTTTCAGGTGTCTTGCTTAACATCTTAGGCGGTGGAGCTAGCCGCATCTTTACACTGCGATCACTTTCCTTGCCCTGAATTTTTACAACACCACCCGCATTTTCATCTTTTGATTCTGCGACCCATCGCTCTTTAATAAATAACTGCTGAGTCAAAATATCCAACTCTTGAAGAGCTGAAGATAACATCAGGGGTGCCACTTTCTTTCCTGCCGGAGATTGATCAACACTGATCATTAATGCCTTAGCGCCCAGTGAAAGCCCGATTGAGCCCGGTGTAACAACTTCTGCAAATCGATCATCGCGCCACTTCATTGTGCTCAGATCATTAAAATCCGGCACCTGTTTATAGGCTGGATAACTGTTCATATAAAGGATGCTGACCGGCTGGCCCTCACCTTTCCAGCCTTTCAGCGGTATACCCATCGAAGAATCGCGTATTGCTGCCACCATGCCTTCACGCACCAGATCGACAATATCATTCCAGAACGGATTATTTCCTCCTGCTTTACTGCTCCATAACAGAAGCTCTCTATAAGAGGCCATAGCATGCAAAGGAGAGAACCTGCGATCAATTAAGTTACGCCTGATTGTATTGACATCATTCGCTATCAATACATTTTTTAATCGCGCGACAAGCACCTCACGGGTTAAATCAAAAGCAAGTTTTTCTTCAGCCTGAACTGTAATTGGCAGCACAAGTAAAAAAAACATACTCGGTAAAAATAGCCGCCTTCGATAGCTTTTTCTCATATCAAAAACCTTTGTCATCGGAACCCATATCATAGGCCTGGACTAATGATTCATCTCAACAGCTTCTGCTGATAAAAGCTGGAGTGTTATCAAGTCACTTTTAAAGCTATTGAATTCCGGAAAATTCTGGAATATCCATCCCACTGCAACAGCTTTCTGATCTTTAAAAAGACGCACTTTCACAGCAGGATTAGTCAATTCATTCGATGCGCTTTTTATAGTTTCGAAATCACTGATATATGCAGGCAAAAAGATTTCAGCTCGTAAAGTTAGACCTGCTTCAGGTAATTCAGTTGCTTCACCCAAAATTGTACGAATCTCTTTCTCACTGCCATCTGCCAAAGCAACGCTCAACTGTACGGAAGCCCATTTCCCCATGACACCATCAGGTATTGAAACATTAAGTTCCTTTCCCGAACTTGGCGGATGCTCTGGCTCATCATCAGGGCGAACACTTGGGTCAATCTCACCCTCTAGCATCGCTGAATGATCCGAGGGCAATGCCTCTGCAGTTGTTGCAGGAGCCTGCATCCCTTCAATAGGAGGATGACCAGCAGGCAATGCCTCATTACCTGTAATAATGCCCGGTGCGGTGGCAGTTGCTTCTTCATTTTGGGGAGAAGCAGCCTCCCCTTTTTCCTCAGCTGCCTGCTCACAAGCACTCAACATTGCTAACATTATTATAGTCAACATAACGGCGGCCAAAGGCCTACTCTTAAAACTCCGCACGGCCATACATAACTCCAGAATTTAATGGTGAAAAAATCATCGAATGGTATCACGCTACAAATTACTGCGCACAATCAGGAAAACATCAATTAGCCACCCTCAAAGAGCAGCAGCAGACGGCAAGCGGCTATTTCTGTTATTTATCCGTATAGCCCTGAATAAACTCTTCTAATTTTTTAACGGTAACAAAACCCACATGCCGGGCAACGACTTTGCCTTTTGGGGAGATCAAATAGGTGGTTGGTATGCTAATAACGGGCCCCAACACAGAACCGCTATCTACTGGAACCTGAAACAGTGGGTAGCTGATCTGTTGCTTTGCCACAAATAGATCTAAGTCAGCCCGTGAAAGCTCTTCACGATTAATGCCCCAGACCACTGCATCTCTATCTTTATGCTCATTGTGAAACTGTACAAGCTCAGGGACCTCCTCCAAACAGGGCGGACACCAGGTGGCCCAGTAGTTCACAATCACCCACTTGCCCCGATAATCAGCCAAACGTTGCTCTCTGCCCTGCAAGTCAGTGAGCGCCATTGAAACAGCCCCGTTCTTTTTTTCTGTAGCATCCGGAGATTGCTCTGCACAGCCTATCAACAGTAGCCCTATCGTTAGAAAAAGCAGGACATGTACGCACCACTTCCCATCTATCAAGCTTTCTTTTTGGCTACTGAAATACATATTGACCATGGACACTGCGCATTACAAAAACCAATCCATAGGTGGTGAACATCATGAGACCAAAGGGCAACACACCTACCAATGCACTCCAATAGCCCTCACGCCACCGGGGCTTCATGCGCAAGTGCAGAACAAAAGCATAGATAAAGATGGTTCCCAAACTCCAGCACTCAATAGGGTCCCATCCCCAAAAGCGCCCCCATGCAATACTCGCCCAGTAGGATCCAGCTGCAACCATGCCGCACCAGAGCAAGAAGGTCCATGACATAAAGCGCCCGACCAAATCCATTCGGTCACCCTTCAGTATCAGGCCTACAGCCAACGTCAAAGCTCCAAAGCCCACTGCCAGGCTATTCAACGAAGCGTGGATAACCAACCAGTTTGTGCGCAGTGCAGGGCTCATTGGGAACACACCACGGCTGTAGCTCAGGGCAATAATCACAATCAATGCAGCAAGTGGCAGCAATATAACACCTGATTGGCGCAATTGAGGCCAGCGCCACTGGGCCAGCAGCCAGACAGCCACCATGGAGAGCGCATCGACCGTAAAGTCTTCGTAACGGGTCATAATGGGGATTTGGCCTGAATCCAGTCCACGTACTAACACCATTGCGACATGCACCAGCAGCCCCACACTGACCAGCCCTATAGCCACCTTTTGCATCTGTGGCCATCTACTGTGGATAAGCAATATTCCTGCAGCTGATAGATAGACAATCGCAACCATCCATTGCAGCAACAGGGTCATGACACTTCCAACCCCTGCTGATGGCACCAGGCATTCCATTTCTCATCGAAGGCGCTATCACCCCGGCGCACCCAGGCTTGTACCATCCAGCCATTATCTGTCGTCGTCCACTCCACCCGTCGAGGCCAGAATAGCAGGTGCAGCAGAAAGCCCAGCAGGGTAATAATGAAACCAATAAATATAGGTGTTACGCCTTTGTCTAACGCTATATTGAAAGTCATCCAAGGCACCATGGCTCGAAAGCGCAACTTATAAGCCCCAAGATCAGCCAAATCACCCGGTTGCAAGCTGCCTTCAAATATCACCTTCTCACCCTGATTCACCTTTAGATCAAAGACCGGTGGCACGGCATTGCTCAGGCTCATACTGTAATAGAGAGGCATGTTATCGAAGCGGATCATCTGCTCCTTTTTTCCTCTCCAGGGCTTTCCCCACTCATTAGTCTCTACTTCAAAGTGAATATAGAGGTGCCGTATTGAGCCATCCTGCAGTACCCGCTCAAACTGGGCGCTATGCCCAAAACTCTGCTTGGGATAGATTGCAAAATCACCCAATCGCAAGGGGTGATTGGAGACTACCGATGCCTGTTGGGTTGAACCACCTACCTGCTGGTAACTGAAGTGGCCTCGAAATTCCCCCATGTATTTTTCATCTCTAACCTCTATATCTGCTCGGTCCAAACGCAGCACTGCATCGAACGGTTCTGGAGGTTCCTGGCGGAGCTGAAACTTACTGGGTTGGCCTGAAAAGACCTCCCCCACACTCAGCTCCACATAATCAGAAAAATCCATTGCACCACGCCAAAATCCCGCTAAGACAACCACGGCAATGCCAAGGTGAAACAGCGTTAAACCAAATAGCCCGGGAATACCCTGTACTCGACTTTGACTTCCAACTCCCTCTGGTTTTTCCCCCAGGAAAGGTGGGGGTTCAGGCCCAGGGCCACTACGCTGCAGCTCATATTGAGGTTTCAGCTCTCCCCGATAAAAAGCCAATTTTCGACGAAATGAGAGCAGGATACCCGCAGTCATGTTGATTAGAAGAACAATAGTGAGTGCGGCAAACCAATCAGAACCCACGATTTGCGACAGACCAAAGGTATCAAGCCAGGAGGCGGTTGCTTCCCATTCAGTCTCCCACTCAGTTTGTTGTTCAGGGGAAAGGCGGGCACTCTGAGGCAAGCTGCCTGCTGCCAGTGCCACCAAAGTCATGGAGATCAATAGCCACAATGCCAGGGTGTGGGATGAGAGAATACGCCACAGTTTATTAAGCAAAGATAATAAATCCAAAGCTATCTTGAGCAGGCGCTACTCGCCATCACATCAGCCTATAAAAAGCCTATATAAAGGCAATGGCAACAAAAACCTATGGTTAACTATTTGCACAGTCCCCAACGCCAGGGCCGCCACCAGCAGAATGGCAGTCACTCTTTACCCAATTGCCACTCTCAATGGTATCAACAGGCACTGATGAATCAATGCCATAAGGTTCATCTATAAGATCCCCATCTGCATCCTGTGGATAACGTGCATGAGCATTGTAGGGTGGAAGATCTGGTGTTCCCATGCCAAAGATCAGCAGCGCCCGTTTATCAGAGCCATGAGGCACCCCTGAGTGGCAGGCCATACAGGGCATATCCCGCAACTGTACATGTCGTGCATGTAGATTCTTTCCAGAACCACCATTACTGCTAAAACCTGTTGTCCACCAGTCATTAGCTGCTGCTGGAAACCCATAGACATTAGGGTCATGACATTTGAAACAGATGTGATCTTCAGTGCCATTCTGCCCTGTATTTTGATTGTAATTCCCATAAAGGATGGGCCAGACATCACTACCATGCGGCCCTTTTGGACCTGTTATTGGGGTATCAGATTCAACAGCCGTATGGCAATCTGAGCAACCCATGGTGCTATCAGGCGTTAAATTATCCAACAAGGAAGCAGAGTAATCACAGGCCCAGGCAGTCGCTGCACAGCCTGTTGTAGAATCTAACATAGTAAAAGTATTCTTCCCTGCCGCTGCCACAGGGTGGTAAGAGGCATTATTGGGATTAAACTCCTTTGCCTGATCTGTTAGGTCTTCATACGATGCACCATAAGCTGTGGAATAGACCCCATGAGGCTCCACAGGTGGGTTAGGACCAAAAGCATAATAGGAGTGACACTTCAAACAGAGCTGATACTCATACTTAAAATTAACACCCTCTGCATCATTATAGCTCACCACATCAGCCCAATTGGATGGCCAGATAGGCGTTACCCCCCACCCACCTTCCAGAACTGGAGAAATCTCCATAGTGGTGCCTCCATTAGAGCCCTGTTCCAGCCAGGTAGCGTTTATGACGGCATCCGGATTAGGCGAAACACCTTTTTTGGCATAATGAGGATTGTGGCAATCCTGACACTCGGCATGGCGGTTATCTTCCAGGGTGCTGGGGCCGCCACTCTCACTGTCATAAGAGGTTTCACGCACATTATAGGTTACGGGATCGCGCATCGGTGAATGCTTCCCATCATAAGCCGCATTCAGGCTTGGATGATTGTAAGCGCGATCAAAATAGGTTTGCATATTGTAGGTAAGATCAGCATTGTCAGACACATTGCCGTTATGACAAGTCATACAGATTTCTGATTCACCATCGGCCTTAAGCAGCCGCTCATTGCCGTTCGGGTTACTATGAGGCTGATGACAACTTTCACAACCATTGGCCCTAGGCGTAGAGGCCGTATCAGGAATGCCTGTACCCGCAACCTGATCACCTGCCACATTCTGCCCATCTATATGCCAGGGGTTATCACCAAGACCATCCCACTCTGCTAAAGAATCCCGGTGCTGGTTATCGACCTCCCAGCCATCTTTATTGTGGCACTCAAAACAGAGGGGGGAGCCATAGCCCCCTGTGTCCCTAAACGCCATGCGCAAAAATTTGGGGAACTCATCAGTGTGCGGATCATGGCAACTGGTGCATTGCATCTCAGCATTGCCATCAAGTCGGACTTTATCAGTTAAACCTACAGGGTCATTAAACTCCAGGCTATAACCCGCTAAAGTCGCATCAAAAACAAAGGAGACAGGGTGATCATCACGAAGGTCTACGCCTAGATTCGCCGCACCTGTGATCATGCTCTCCAGACCAGGAATGGTGCCGTCATAGTATGGTGTGCCAAATGTATACCCTTGTATCGCACCTGGCATATTAAGCAACGCACCCACGGCAATCGTGCCGTCATGACAGGCAAGACAAAGCTTTGATGCGCCTGTTGGCTGCCCGGGTGCTGCATTGAGTGTAGTGCTGCTGTATGGCGTATATGTTGCGCCTGACAGTTTATGATTCCACAGTGGTCCGGCTGGATCAGCACTGTGCGGCGCGTGGCACATGAGGCACATTCTTTGTTCAGTTGTAGCTCGGTATGTTGGATCACCAGCACCAGTTGTAGAGAGATTATGCTTTGTTGTTGCGATACCCGCCTCTACCAGACACGCGCTGCCAAGCAATAACCCTGCACCCAACCATTGCAACCATGATTTGAAATAGAACCGCATTCTCATTGCTTCACCGCTGTTTTTACATACTGAAAAATCTGCACCCGCCTATTGTACGCATCGGCCACATATAATCGGTCTTTGCTATCAATGTATAGGCCTGACGGCGTCCAAAATTCACCCGGCGCCTGCCCTGAGCGTCCAAAATACAATAACAAACGCCCTTGGCTACTAAAAACCTGAATGTTATCGAATCCAGCATCTGCTACATATATGTTTCCATCACTATCTACTGCCACAC
>Ga0316190_10000539_pt1 | contig 26380 bp, 22 predicted proteins | sample Eddworburrow2_MG_FD_204929 | JGI IMG/M metagenome (GOLD analysis project Ga0316190, IMG submission 204929) | Coastal sediment microbial communities from Maine, United States - Eddy worm burrow 2 | ecosystem: Environmental > Aquatic > Marine > Coastal > Sediment | place: USA: Maine | collected... | reverse complement strand
TTTATTGTGCCGGGATTGATACTGATGTCAGTAATCACCAGCTCATACTCCAATGTGGTCTCCTCTTTCTACTTCAGCAAATTCGGCCATCACATTGAAGAGCTGTTGGTTTCACCCGTGCCAAACTGGATCATCCTGACGGGTTATATCTGTGGGGGTGTGACAAGGGGGGTGGTAGTGGGTGTTTTGGTGACGCTTGTCTCGCTCTTCTTTGCGGATATCAGTATCCATAGTTATCTGCTGACGCTGACTGTGTTTATACTGACATCAGTACTCTTTGCATTGGCGGGTTTTATCAATGCCATCTACGCCAATAGCTTTGATGATATCTCTATTGTGCCGACCTTTGTGTTAACCCCGCTTACCTATCTGGGTGGTGTTTTCTACTCCATCCAGTTGTTACCAGAGTTTTGGCAAAACCTCTCACTGGCCAACCCGGTACTCTACATGGTCAATGCCTTTCGGTATGGCATTCTGGGTGTTTCAGATATCAACCTTGGCGTGGCATTTACCATTATTCTGCTGTTTATCGTGGTGCTGGCTGGTTTTAGTCTTAGCCTGTTGCAGCGAGGGGTGGGGATTAAAAGTTAACGCTGGGGGTAGAGTCCGTAACCCTGATCTTTGGTTTTAACCAAAAATGCCCTTCACCAGTGAAGAGAAGGCATCTCCAACCAGATCTTCCAGATCAACATCGAGTGGCCCAGATGAGCGCCGGTCGAGGCGAGAGCCATGGCGGCGAGGTTTATCTGATAGTAGTGAACTCAAATCCGGTGTTTGCTTTGCTGGCTTTTGACTCTCCACCTTATCGTGCAAAATCTGTCCGCCCGCTTTTTTCCACTCCAAAAGGTGAATCAGTTCACCGCTGTCCATCCAAATTCCATGCTTGGGGCAGCGATCAATGACAACGCCACTCCGGTGGCCAAAATTGCGTCGTGCCATGAAGGATTGGCAGACAGGACACTTCCGATATTTGATGCTGTCTGGCTTCTTGTAGCGGTCTTTAGATACGTTGGTAAGTAGCTCGTGATTGATGTGGCTATCGTTGGAGACGCTGTGTTCAAGCATCTCTTCTATTTCGCCCATATCGAAAAACAGGCCGTGGCAGGTGCGGCATCGTTCAATGTGAAATTGCCCGCCTATCTTTAGATCGATGGTTTCCAGCGGTATTTCGCAATTGGGGCAGTGACGGTCAGACTCTGCCTCTACAGAGCTATAACTTACACGCCCGTGCAGATCCACATCATTACGAACTCCGCAGTATTTACAGTTTCGGTCATTTGGTTGCAGTGGGGCAGAGCAGTGTGTACAACAGGCCATCGATCTGTTTCCTACAGCTCGTCAAGCAGTGACTGTTTTTTTGCGGCGTACTCCGCTTCGGTAATGAGCTGTTGCTCATACAGGGTTTTAAGCTTCGCTAGCTTACCGAGAATGTCGTCACCTCCGCTGCTTGCCTCCTGTGATGGTGTCGCCATGCCTTGCGCCATTTGCTGACCCAAACCTATTCCTGCTCCTATCCCAACTCCTGCACCGGCTGCACCACTCTCGTTGGCGGCGGCATCCCGCAAGGCCTCAAGTTGTTGCAGTTCTGCATAGCCAACCCCAGCCTTTTTTGCGGCGAAGGCATCGGCAGTAACATCAGCAATGCGGTTAATGCGAGCTAAAGTATCATCATCAAAATTGGTGCCTTCTATGCGGAAGTCAGTAATGTGAAATCCAAGCTTGTCAAAATCCTTTTTAAGCGCTTCAGCCATGCCTTCAGTAACTTCATCGCGGTTGGCATCAATTTCAGCATAGCTATATTTACATTCAGCCAGATAATCAGTCAGAGGATGGATAATGCGTTTGGAGATAACCTCGCGCAGATCCTCAATGCCAAAGGATTCCCGACTACCGACTACATTGATGAAAAAACTGCGTGGGTTCGCAAGTTGGTAGCTGTAATTCCCATAGGCCTTGAGGCCAACGGGGAAATCGTATTTTGGATCCTGGTATTTGATGGGTGAGCTGGTGCCCCATTTCTGGTCCAGAATTTTCGTCTTTTTGAAAAAGTAGATCCCAACCTTATGCTCACTTTCAAAAAACTGCATGAACTTGCTCAGCGTGGTTATAAAGGGGATGTTGGCTGTTTTAATGGGGTAAACCCCCTCCTGGTGTAGCATGGTTTTCACTTTGCCACGATAGACAAAAATACATCCCTGCCCAGGGCCCACGACAATCTGAGAGGCATTCTTTATTTCGTCGCCATTGTCGCTCCACTGATAGAACAGCAGATCATTGGCATCTGTATCCCATTGGATTACGGATCTAAGCTGTCTTTTTAACCCACCGATGACACCCATAAACTTTACCTCTTCCCAATCTGGTTGCTGGATTACCTATCGTTAAAACCAGTATAGACAAAGTTAAGTTGAATAGAGGAAGTGCAGAGGAGTGTGCTTAGCCAAAGGTGGCTGGGAGGCAGAGTGTATTTTGAGGCTGGAGGGTGCGATGTAGAGAGGGTTGGTTAAAACGGGGGATTCATAGTTGAACCCCCGTCTGTTATAGATGTTTAGGAAATAATATCGCCAATCATTGCCTTCCACTTGGCTGGCCCGGTTTGGTGAACTGATTCACCACTACTAGTGGCTCAGAGAGCTACTTGTCAGAAAAATTTACATTGTTTTACAGCAAGAAATTATCGATTTTGGCTTAATTATTTTTAACATATTGATATTGTTTGGTTTTTTCTTTTGTTGAGGTTGCATCTTTACCCGAAAGTGTCAGTAAATTTTACACGTGAGTTACTGGCCAGGAAATTGAGTGAAAAGTTGCATTCATTTTGCGACATAAGTGTGCCGGATTTTCTTCTGAATTAGCATGACATAATCGGTGCTTGTAGTGTAATTAGGATGGGGTGGTGTATGCTAATTTCAGTATCATAATGATGTTTGATATGGGTTTTTAGCAGCTTTCCATTCCATCTGTTATGGCGCTAATTTGGTTCAGATAGCTTAAACAAAATATTGTATTGCCGCTGTTTAAGTTGGGCGTCATGAGCCTTTTCTGGATGCTTAGCGTTTTGCTGGTTCTTACACCCTTCAATACCATACCCTTGAATATAGTGGGTTCCACGCACTATGTTCACTGCTGTTACCAAGCCATAGTGCTGTTTGATAAAAGAAACAGTCTTTTGCTACTAAAGATATGCGGCACAGATTATATAAATAATAAGCTTTGGGTGATTGTGACCACTAAAAGCAGATTTCAGTGTGGTTGCTTTAAATTTCCCATGCCCACTGATTTCCATGATTGTGATAGGTGAAATTAGAAGTTGTGCTTGCAACTAAATCCAAATATAGAACAAGGCGAGTGAGAAGACTCGCTTGCGGCATCAGTTTTGTCGTTGCTTATGACAAGCTCTGTTTGGTGTAAAGATTGCTTCTTTTTTCTTGGAAGCCAAAGATGTGCAGAAAGATAAAGCACTGTGTGCTTATGTCTTATAGGCACAAGAAGTAGGAAGTAAAATGTGCAGCCAACTTACTTAACATAAATTTAGGGAGACAATACATGGAAGCCATGAGGAAGGTTTTAATAAAATTAAGTTTTGTCCTGGGAGTATCAGTAATACCTATAGGAGTAGTAAACGCTGTTGTTATTAATCAGTACACTAATTTTACAGACTGGAGTAATGCTGCCGGAAGTTTTGTTACGGAAGATTTTAATGACAACATTCTTGCATCCCCCCTACAGAGTATTGTTGGTGATGATGTGAGCATCAATTCTCATACTACAGGGAAACTATGGGACGTAATTGATCAAAACTTTGCGCGGGATACTACGTTTACTTTTAATTCCGGCATCTTTGGAATGGGTGGGTTTTGGGATTTGGCGGGACCCAGCGGCCCGGGAACTGAAATTGCCGTAGGTACAGATGCTGGTATATATAGTCTTGGTTTGATACCAAACATGACTGCTGGAACATTCTGGGGTTTTACCATCGACCAGGCACTGACAGATGTATACCTTACTGAAGGTCCTCTGAGTGTTAAGTATCCGGTGGGGGTTGAGACTTACACACTTGATAATTTGGTAATGGCTGTGGCTGTCCCGGAACCTGCCACTATCTTGCTGTTGGGTTTGGGCTTTATCGGGGTCTCGCTTATTCGTCGCAAGCACTGTGCATAGATGTAGCTTGTAACATTAGAGGTGGTATCGTCGAGCCGGAGAGAGAAAACCTCCCGGCTCGTCTATATCCTCATATTAAAGCCCAGGCTTTACAACCAATACATTACCTGGGGTCTTTTATCAGCACACTGATTACCTTCATTTGATGCCAGTTGTTCAGTGGCAAGTTCTCTAGAAATAAGTATTTCTAACCATCGCCCCTCTCAATCTAAAATATAAATTTACTAAGATTTGGCTTGGACTGGCGGGCGAATATATTGCCCGAAAAAGTATACTGTGTGAGGGGAAGAGCTAAGTCGGTAAGAGACATGCAATGATTAACTAAATTGCGGGTTAGGTGTTGTGTTATATATGCTCCTTATCGAGTAGAAGGCAGCACCCCTTAAAGGGATGCCGCCTCTATTGTGGATGTTTAAGAGGTAATATCCCCAATCATTGCCTTCCATTTTGCTGGGCCGGTTTGGTGAACTGACTCACCCTGGCTGTCGACAGCCACTGTGACGGGCATATCCTCGACCACAAATTCGCGGATGGCTTCCATCCCCAGATCTTCAAAGGCGACCATGCGTGATGAGCGAATTGCTTTGGCGACCAAATAGGCGGCACCGCCAACGGCCATCAGGTAGATGGCCTTATGTTTCGCGATGGAGTCAATGGTGGCCTGGCCACGTTCAGCTTTGCCTACCATGCCGATGAGGCCGGTCTGATCCAGCATCATGTCGGTGAATTTATCCATGCGGGTGGCTGTGGTAGGGCCAGCCGGGCCAACGGCTTCGTTTCCAACGGGATCGACTGGGCCAACGTAGTAGATAAAGCGGTTCTTGAAATCCACCCCATCAGGCAGCGATTCACCCTTGGCCAGCATGTCTGCGATGCGCTTGTGGGCGGCATCACGTCCCGTCAGTAGCTTGCCAGAGAGCAGAATCTGCTCGCCCGCTTTCCAGGTTGCAACCTCTCCGGGGGTAACGGTATCCAGGTTGACTCGGCGGGTGTTCTCGCTGGCTTCCAGTGTAATCTCAGGCCAGTCACTCAGGCTGGGTGGCGTCAGTTCAGCTGGGCCACTGCCGTCGAGTGTAAATTCCAGATGACGGGTGGCAGCACAGTTGGGAATGAGGGCTACGGGAAGTGAGGCGGCGTGGGTAGGGAAGTCTTTGATTTTGACATCCAATACGGTGGTGAGTCCACCAAGGCCCTGTGCGCCAATGCCGAGTGCATTGACCTTGTCGAAGATCTCCAGACGCAGCTCTTCTATCCTGTTTTTGGGGCCGCGCTCTTTCAGCTCATGGATGTCGATATGATCCATCAGTGACTCTTTGGCCAGCAGCATTGCTTTGTCAGGATTGCCTCCAATACCTATACCTAGGATGCCTGGAGGGCACCAGCCTGCACCCATGGTGGGGACCACATCCAGTACCCAATCGACAATGCTGCTACTGGGGTTGAGTACGGTGAATTTGGATTTGTTCTCTGAACCACCACCCTTGGCAGCAACGGCTACTTCAACCTTGTCCCCATCCACCAGCTCCATGTTGATGATGGCTGGTGTGTTGTCTTTGGTATTTATGCGTTTTCCGGCGGGGTCGCTGACCATAGAGAAGCGCAGTTTGTTGTCAGGATGGGTGTAGGCGCGGCGTACGCCTTCGTTCACCATGTCGGTAATGTTGAGTTCGCTCTCCCACTTTACATCCATGCCGATCTTCAAAAAGACCACGGCGGCCCCGGTGTCCTGGCAGATGGGGCGATGACCCTCGGCACACATGCGGGAGTTCACCAGGATCTGCGCCATGGCATCTTTGGCGGCAGGAGATTGTTCCTTTTCCCAGGCCGTTGTCAGCGCCTTGATGTAGTCAGTCGGGTGGTAGTAGGAGATGTACTGAAAGGCATCAGCGATGCTTTGGATAAAGTCTTCTTGGCGAATAGTGGTCATGGTGAGCTTTTGTCATGTTGTTAATGATGAATGCTATTTTCCACTGCCGGACTAAATCCCGCAAGCTGGTTGCTTCTATTTCTTACCGGCCACTGTATCTCACGGCCATCTTTCGACTATCATGCTGGTATGATTCGGTTTTTTTTAGAGGTGGAATGTTGCAAGCGGTAAAGCCAACCGTGTTAGTTGCTCTGCTGGTTTCAGTAATTGCGCTGCTTCTATCGGCTTGTAGCTGGATGGATGGGCCAGAAGTCACTTCAGATCGGGATGAGGGCTCAGAAGGGGGCAGGCTCTATGCCTTGCACTGCTCAGCATGTCATGGCAACTATGGCCGTGGGGGGGTTGGTATCCCCTTGGCGCTGGATGATTTTTTAGAGAGCGTCACTGATCGTTATATTGCATTGACCATCCGCTTTGGCCGACCAGGGCGGGTGATGCCGCCATTCCCACGACTTACTGGTCATGAAGTTCTGGCTATTACCAAATACATTCGAAGCCTTCATTGGGCTGATGAGCCACAGTTTAGCTCTGAACCTGTTGTAGGTGATCCTGAATCGGGCCGCAAGCTGTTTGCTGCCTTTTGCGCACAATGCCATGGCGCAAAAGGGGAAGGAGGGTATGGCACTGGCGTCTCTTTCTCTCGGCCAAGATTCAAATCGATTTTAGCTCCTGCGTTGAACAATGCAGGGTTTCTTGCGTCAGCCAGCGATCAGATTATCAAGCACAGCTTGATCCAAGGTCGGGAGGGAACCCCGATGCGCTCTATGCCTGCTCTGGGGCTGAGTGAGCAGGATGTTAATGATTTGGTGAGCCATATTCGATCATTTCAGCATCAGTCGATGGGGCGAGTAGCTGTTGAGCGGCCAGCCAATGCTATCTTGGTACGGCAGTCGCCTTACTCTTATCGTCAAACGATCGAAAATGTCAAAAAAGCAGTGGCTGACAGTGAGTACTCCATTGTGCGGGAACAGCTATTGGGAGAGGGTATTGTTGATCCTGATGAGGGAGAGAGAAAGCAGCATGTTATATATTTTGCCAGCTTGCAGATGATCTCTGATGGGTTGGCTCGTGATCCCCGTATAGGGCTGTTTCTACCTGGAAAAATCATCATCGTTGAACATGATGGTGTGGTGAAGGTGCTTGCCAGTAATCCAAAGCAGTATGCGACGCTATTTAATAACATGGCGCTGAGTGATTTTGCGGAAACGCTGTATAGAACCTATCGGACGATTCTTCAGGAGGCGACATTATGAAAATGCTTGCTTACCTGTGTAAATGGTCAGTTATCATTGTAATCTTGACGACATCAGGTTCGTTGTTGGCGGGTGACCTGCTGATGGTGCGTTCACAGCTCTCTTTTTCAGATGCTCAGTCGAGAGTAGAGAAAGAGATTAATGCCTTGGGATATTTTACATCGACTGCCAGACGAGTGGATATTGACTTGGTCAGCGCTGGATTTTCACGTGAAACCTATAGAGTTATTGCCTATGGAAAGCCAGATGAAATTAAAAGATTGGCGGAGAACTACCCTGAGATAACACCTTTTTTACCGCCACAAATTGTGATTTTTGGGGAACGAAAAGAGACCTTGTTAGTGGCGCTGAGTCCTCTTTACCTGGCTGAATTTTTTATCCAACCTGAGCTTGTTGATACCTTTGAGCGCTGGGGAAATGATCTGCAGACTATCTTGGAAAATGTAAGAGATGCGCGCTAAGGGGCAACCAGAAAAACAAGCAAAAAAGCACGCACCAAGTCTAAGCGAGTTGGAAGCGGATGTTGCCTATTTTGATGCAAGACTTTCACTGTTGGGCAAACCTGTGACCTGCTATCAAAAAGCGCAGGAAGCGGTGTATCGAATGCTTGAAGGCGTGCTGATTCAACGCCTGATCAAAAAACGTGGGGATGAGATAAAGAAGAGCAATGAAAAGCGCCCCGGCACCTCTACAAAAGAGAGTTAGAGGTATGTCGATAATGTAATTGCTGGGCAGAAAACAGAGTAATTTTGGTTATAACCCTGCCAACACACACTTTAGAATTCCATAATCATATTTTTCATCCAGTGCTTCATAGGCAGGTCTTAAAGGGCCACCAGCTTCGGTGTCCAGCATCTCCAAAGTATTTATGATTTCTGCATATTGGGCATCATCCAGTGGCACTGCCTCACGGGTATTTAGGCGGCCATCTGCTACTGCTTCAGCCAAATGGCTGTAGATGGTGGAGGGTTTGAGGTTCCTCTCCCGGGCGATGGTTTCTGCATTTTTGCCTTGCTGGTGAAGAGCCAGGGTCTCATTGATGGTGTCGCTAAGATTGTTGTCGAGCAGTTCAGGCAGGGGGTATTTGGCAATCTCTTCCAGAAACTGCTGTCCATAGTGTTTGAGTTTTTGCTCGCCTACGCCGGAGATGTAGCGCATGGTTTCTGCAGTAGCAGGGCGGGTGCGGGCCATCTCTGCCAGGGTTGTGTCGTGGAAGATGATGTAGGGTGGCACACCTTGCTCCTGGGCAAGGCTGAGACGTAGCGTGCGCAGAGCCTCAAACAGGGGTTCATCAATGGAGCGCAGATCCTGTTGCTTGTGGGTGCTCTTCTCCTTTTTGATCTTTTCGGGTTTGGTGATCTTACGCAGTTCCAGCTTCTGCTCTCCACGCAACACAGGGCGGCATTTCTCGGTGAGCTGAAGGGCGCCATAGCCGTCGATATCTACACTAAGATAGCCTTGCGCAATGAGCTGACGGAAGATGCTTCGCCACTCCACGCCGGTGTGATTATCGCCAATGCCGTAGGTGCTGATCTGGTCGTGCTGGTTGTTACGAATACGCTCGTCGTCCTTGCCGGTAAGTACGTCAATAAGATAGTTGACCCCAAAGCGTTGGTTGGTGCGGTAGACAGTGGAGAGTGCCTTCTGCGCTGAAATCGAGCCGTCCCAGGTTTGAGGTGGGCTGGTGCAGTTGTCGCAGTTGCTGCAAGGCTCTGCCAGGGTCTCACCAAAGTAGGCCAGCAGGGATTGGCGACGACAGCTGATAAGTTCGCACAGCCCCAGCATGGCCTCCAGTTTTTGCAGAGCGATTCGTTTGAACTGCTCTTCTGCATCACCTTCCTGCATCATCTGGCGTAGGGTGATGACATCCTGTAGTCCATAGGCCATCCAGGCATCGGCTGGTTCGCCATCCCGCCCGGCACGACCGGTCTCCTGATAATAGGCTTCAATACTTTTGGGTAGATTGAGATGAGCTACAAAACGCACGTCCGGCTTGTCGATTCCCATGCCAAAGGCAATGGTGGCGACGATAATTACTCCCTCTTCACGTAGAAAGCGCTCCTGATGTTGCTGCCGCATCTCACTGGGTAACCCGGCATGATAGGGCAGGGCTGTTCGCCCCTTGGCTGTCAGCCACTGGGCAATACTTTCAGTTTTCTTGCGTGACAGGCAGTAGATGATACCTGCATCCTGTGGATGCTCGCGCTGGATAAAACGCCACAGCTGATCTTTGGCGTTCTGCCCTTCACTGACGGCATAGTGAATATTAGGTCGGTCAAAGCTGTTGAGAAAAACAGCAGCCTGTTGCAGGTTCAGCTGCTCGATAATCTCAGTGCGGGTGCGCTGGTCTGCTGTTGCTGTCAGGGCAATCCGCGGTACATCAGGGTAACGCTCATGCAGGATGGAGAGTTGCTGATACTCTTTACGAAAATCATGCCCCCACTGGGATACGCAGTGAGCCTCATCAATGGCGAACAGGGCAACCTGGGTTTGATCCAATAGGCTAAGCATGCGCTCGGTCATCAGCCGCTCGGGAGCGATGTAGATGAGATCCAGCTCTCCATCCAGTAGCATCTGTTCTATCTGTTGCTGACTGATGCGATCCAGAGTGGAGTTGAGAAAGGCCGCCCGGATGCCCAGCTGCCTGAGGGCATTTACCTGATCCTGCATTAAGGCAATTAGAGGTGAGATCACCACGCCTACCCCATCTCGCACCAGAGCAGGTATCTGATAGCAGAGGGACTTACCGCCACCTGTGGGCATCAGGGTTAGGGCATCCTGTCCTTCCAGTAGAGTCTGGATGATACTGGCCTGGTTGTGCCGGAAGTCGCTATAGCCGAAGGTGGTTTTGAGAATCTGGTGAGCGCGTTGCATAGTCTGGTACTCTACCATTAAACCCACACTGTTTTAGTCTGCAGAGTGATTTTTACGACTCGCCAAAGGGCTGTATGTGATCAAATCTTATTGATTCATATGAGTGTGTCTACATAAGCCTATGGACTCTGTTAGGGCGCTAAAGGAATAGCGTATTTCCACCCACTGTTGCTGGAATTGCAGATCCAGCTTGGGCAATCAGCGTTATCCAGTGGATTTAACCCGTTCTCGATCTCATAACCATCTGGAATGCCATCATTATCGGTATCCTTCAGGGCTGGATTCGTGCCTAGCTGAAACTCTTCGAGGTTTGTCAGGTTATCGCCATCCTGGTCCAATTCAGCATCATCTGGATTTGACGGATTCAGGAATGAGTACTGCGCTTCATAAGTAGTTGGAATGCCATCATTATCTGGGTCTGAAAAAGCGGGAGCGGGGAGGAAGTGAAACTCTAAAAAAAGTGGAGTGCTTTCATATCTGCTGCTGCTATAGCCCCTCGAAGCTGTCATTAAGAGCTTTCCTGATTTTGCATCATAGGATGCAGAGATGTCGCCTCTACGGTTAGAGGTCTCTACCAGTTCATTGTTCCAGTTGTTGACATTATCGAGCCACCCCAACTCATCAAGTGAGATCCAATCTTCGGGGTAAACCTGGAAATTCCCCTGCTCAAGCTTGCTGGCATCAATGATAAAAAAGCCGCGATCAATATCTTCTGAGTGATTGCCTTTGGAATTACTATATGGGTCGGTCAGAGTTTCAGCAGTTGGTTCAGCGGTATAGTAAAGAGGTGTTGCCGGGTAGTCTGCGGGCTTATTAATATACTCATTTTGTGAGGGTAGGTAGCCGTCTCCACGACCATACCAGATAATGCCTTTGGCTCGGTTTGCCATAAAGATGATAGCTTGCTTTGGCTTACCGGCTAGTGAGGTTTCAATCCAGGCGCAGCCACGGATCTGCAACATATTATCTGAGTAGTCGGCTACCTTGTTGCCCCAGTCATGCATGATGAGCGCTTCGGCAAAAGGCTTTTCTCCAGCGCTTTCGCCATCTGTTTTCCATTTGACACCGACTAAAGAGATCCCTGCGCTTGTGGTGCCTGCACCCGGAGTTCCCACTAAGCCGAGCATATAGTCCCAACGCCCAGGCTGGCTGATAGGTGGTGCGCACATGTAACCAGCCACCTTGTTGTGATGATAGGGGGTAGGGATGTCGGGAACAGGTTCACCGGTGACACGATGAAAGCCGTCACCATTTTTCATCTGTGAAGGGAAATCTATGCCAGCGGTTGCGTAGTAAGCCTTCATTGAGACAAATTCGTTGCCTTGTGGGTCGATATACCAGCCATGATTTCTGCTGCCACTTGAGGTTGGTGTATTAGCAAGAGAGGGTGGACCTATCTCGCCAAAACCCAGCAGATCTGCGATTGCTACATCTGGGCCAAGCACAGGGGATGGTGGATCGATAACTGCATACCCAAAGAGATCATTCACATGTGTTTTAAGCCTGATTTTTCCATCTGGCATAAGAACATGAACACCTGTGGAATATCCTGTGCGGCGGGAGTCATGCCCTCCTTCCGCCGCTTTTGGTCCCGGTGCAAAAGGAATAGCCCAGCGCCCCTGGTAGGCAGAAATAAAATCATCCCGCGACAGAACCTCCTCGCTCATTGCAAGTGATGGAAGGCAGGCCAAAGCTAATAGAAGTTTGTAATAGGCGAGGTGAGAAATTTTGATTTGGAATGAGTTCATTGGGCTTTGCCACAGGGGAAATAACATGACGGTTATATTGGATGCCTGTGTGATTATGCGAAGGAACCTATGCTGTTGGAATTAATTATGGATGAAGCCTATCGATCAGTATGACAAATGGTTATTTTTAGACTGCTGAATCAGCTGCACCCAGAAAAAAGGGAGACTATATTGGTTTGGTGTTAGTGCGGGCGTAGTAGCACTCTTAATCCAAATGTTGGCAGCTGGGGCAAAAATAAAGCCCCTGCCCATTGGCAGAGGTTTTTTCTATTGGCGTGTCGCAGTAGTAGCAGGGCTTGCCAGCTCTGCGGAAGACATAGAAGCGTGCATCTTCAAAACTGGCGCCTTTATCCATCAACTTTTTGGCGCGTTGCTGGTCATTGGTGATGCCAGCTGTTTTATAGGATTGTTGTGATAGTTTAAGAATTGCTCCAGCAAGTTGTTCCAGTTTTTCAGGGCTGCATTGCTGCGCTGTGGTTTTTGGAGGCAGCCCTGTTACAAACAAGATTTCACAGCGTAGATAATTACCCAGACCGGCAAGGAATGATTGGTCGGTCAGTATCCCGCCAAGCTGACGACGACAATATTTGGGGTGGAGCAACCGTTCAATAATCTGTTGGGGTGTTATGTCTGATGACAATACATCTGGCCCCAGCTTTTGTAGGAAAGGGTGATCTGCTAATTCACTGTCTTTTAATACAGTAATATCAGAGGCGCTGTAGAGCAGAGCGGAGTGTGTGTCATTGTGGATAGCCAGCCGAAGTTGCCGTGAGCTGACTGGGAACTCATAGGCTGGGTGTATGTGCCATATGCCGTAGAGTTGGTTGTGGCTGTAGATATTCAGGCCATTACTGAAGCGGGTCAGCATGGCTTTTCCACGGGCCTCTACTGCCCAGATCTTTTCACCACTCAGGATCTTTTCAAGGGGTTTTAGGTGATCCAGCCCAAAGAAGACCTCTTTGGCTCTCTTGTCTTTGATGGCTGCTGCTATTTTATCAGCGGCGCGGCGTATTTCGGGGCCTTCTGGCATTACGTGCTTTTGAAATGGGTTACAACAGTGTGGTATTTCTCTTTGTATTGCTGGAAAAAGTGAAGGCTGGGGGCGGTATAGCTTGTGACGTAAAAGCCTTTATCAACAACAAATCCTTTGACCAGGGCTTCATGGTGTAAGCCATTTTCGGCAGTAAATTTAAGATGAAGTTCAAAACCCTGTTGCCCTGATATTTCAGTAGGTTCATTACTAATGATTTCCAAACTTGGAAGGCCGTTAGTATCCAGTGCTTTAAGATTGCTGATGTAAAGTTCGGCCAATTCACTAGGCAACATGTTGGAGGATGAGCTTTTTTTTAGTTTTTCAAAAGCTTTTTCATGTTCGTAATAGTTGATCTCAATTCGCTGAATGCCGGGGCCATCTCGGGTTATGAGTAGGGAATCATTGATTGCTATGTGCACCCATCCGACAGGCAGAGTTGTTTTGTAATAACTATTTTCGAAGACTGTGTTTTTGGTGTCTACTTTTGTCCAGGTTCCAACGCAGCCGGAGAGTAATATTATAAGGATGAGTGTCCAGGTTAGTCTGTTTAGCTTTGTTCTCATGATTGTCTCATCTGTTTGATGTATTGTTCAATGTAGGTGCGGTCTTTGGCCTTTGGCGCAAGCCCTAAGTAGGTTTGAAGGTTGTCTAGGGAGGCTTGATTTTCCCCTGCTTTCATTTGGAGGATGCCGAGTGCTCGATAGCTTGGCGCATACTCCGGGGCAGCAGAGATTGCTTTCTGATACGCTCGTTGGGCATGGTCAATGTCTTTTTTGTCTCCTCTGAAGCGGTAGGCTTCTCCTAGATAATAGGATGCATAAGATGGATAGCGCTGTAGGTTTTCTTTATCTTCAAGCATGAGTATTAGTGTTTTATAGCGGTGCAGACTAAGGTAGCGCTCCAGTATATCTGCCCTTGCTTGTCTGGTTTTGTTAAGGTAAACCGCGTCGTTTTTTAGTCCGCCCTTTTTATTGCTATTGTTTGCCAGTTTTTCAAAGTTCTTTATGCGTTCCTCCAATCTGGGATGGCTTGCAAAAAAGAAAGGCTGATCAATCTCCAATGTTTCTACTTCTTTGAGCAGGTGTTCGAAGGTCTTTTTGGCCTCTGCAGGGTCATAGCCATTATTAATTAAACGCTCAAACCCAAGTTCATCTGCCTCAGTTTCCAATGACTGTGAGTAACCAGAGATGGCGCTAACAGCAAGCAGTTCTCCAGAAAAAGGTATGCCGGTTAAAAGCGTAATGGCCATACCTGCAGTTAGTACGTTGTTTGTTGAACGGCGTTGTTTTAGTGAGTGCTGCCTCACAAAATGAGAGACTTCATGGGCTACGATGGTTGCCAGTTGTGACTCATTGTCCAGACGTGCAAGCAGGCCAACATTGAAGTAGATGCTGCCATTAGGTAGGGCGAAGGCGTTAAGATCAGGGGAATCAATCAGCTTTAGTGTGAGGGTATTTTTGAATTCAGGGTATAGCTTATCTGCAATGCCTTGAATATAGCTGGTTAGCAAAATATCGTTATAGAGGATGTTCTGTTTGGAAATGGCGCTGTCGAGCTTTTTGCCAGCAGACCATGAACGGTTTTCCTCTGAAGTGAGGTTGCGGGTATCTGAGGTGTTTTTCAGATCTCGGACAGGCCCAGTTTGGCAGCCTATCAATAGTGCTGCGGCTAGCAGTAGTGAAAGTATGCGCATCTGTTGCTTAATTGGCGGCATTAAGTTTGTGATAGGCTTCAAGCCCAGGATAATTTTCAAACAGCTTGCTTAGTACTGCTATGGTGTCCTCTTTTTCAACCAGTGTGGTGCTGTCTGTCTTGGTGTTAAAGTTGAGCCATAGAATGTTGCCTGTTCGTAAGTCGACCAGGCTGCTAACGACAATGGCGCGCCCTAATGGTATGTGTACACCAAAAGCAGCTGCCAGAAATACAGTGGCTTTTCTGCCATCTGTTGTAATTATATCTTCGCCACTGATAAAAAGGGCTGTATCAGCCCCCGTCTGTTCTGCTAAAAAGGAGAGCCCATCACCCAATGTGTAATCAAATTTTTTGGCTTTATGCCGCCATGCGGCTATAGGGGTTTGACTGAACCATAGTGCGCTAAAGGCAACGGTTTGGTAGAGCGCTGTATGCTGTTCAATCAGTTGCTGCTGTTCTTTGGAGAGATTTGGAAGTTGGATGATAGTTAGATCGCCAAAATTATTTGGATTATTTTCCAGCACAGCATGCATGTGAGCTTTTGCCTGGCTTGTCCACTCTGGTACTTCTTCTTGTATGCCGCTGGCTGACATCTCTAGTACGCTGATATCTACCGGCATAAGTAGGGTCTTGCTGGGCAGTTCTGCCGCTTTCTCTTCCAGAAGGGTGTGGTGGACCTTGTGCTGCGGAAAAGTTTGACAACCACCGAGCAGGAGAGAGGCGATGAAGATAAGGAGAATAATCCTGGAATGCTTCATTTAGGGTGTCCCTGAGTTGTTTTTTTATAATGAAGGGAACTTTATAAGGGAGATCCCTTCATTGAACAAGAGGGTTTTTCTGAAATTTGCAAATTAGGAATCAAATGAATATTTGTAGGAGTTTTTGTTTAGCTTGATGTGAGTAGCACGGTAGAATCACTTCTTTTCTACAACATCTTGGTATCCACCATGCAGTCTCCAGAACTCCTCGCCCCCGCTGGCACCCTGAAAAATATGCGCTACGCCTTTGCTTATGGGGCGGATGCGGTCTACGCGGGCTTGCCGCGTTATAGCCTGCGGGTGCGCAACAATGATTTCCGGGAGGATAATCTGCGGCTGGGGATTAGCGAGGCGCATGCGCTGGGCAAGCAGTTTTTTATCACCTGCAACCTGATGCCGCACGGGGCCAAGCTGAAGACCTTTATTGATGATCTGGAACCGGTGGTGGCGATGGGGCCGGATGCGCTGATTATGGCTGATCCCGGTCTGATCATGCTGGTGCGGGAGCGTTGGCCAGAACTCACGGTGCATCTGTCGGTGCAGGCGAATACGGTGAATGCTGCAGCGGTGAAGTTCTGGCAGGGAGTAGGCCTTAAGCGGGTGATTCTGTCGCGGGAACTGTCGCTGGATGAGGTGGAGGAGATCCGTCAACAGTGTCCGGATATGGAGCTGGAGGTCTTTGTGCACGGGGCGCTCTGCATTGCCTACTCGGGGCGCTGCATGCTTTCTGGCTACTTCAATCACCGGGATGCCAATCAGGGTGCCTGCACTAATTCTTGTCGCTGGGAGTACAAGGTGGCTGAATCTGATACAGGACAGAAGCGCAACCCAAAGGCGAATGAGACCTTCTTTCTGGAAGAGCGAGAGCGGCCAGGTGAGATGATGCCGATTGAAGAGGATGAGCATGGTACCTACATCATGAACTCCAAGGATCTGAGGGCGGTGGAGCATGTTGAGCGGCTGGTGAAGATTGGGGTGGATAGCCTGAAGATCGAGGGGCGGACAAAATCCCACTACTACGCGGCGCGTACCACTCAAGTCTACCGGCGCGCGATCGATGATGCGGTGGCACAACGCTCCTTCCAGGTGGGGTTGATGGCTGAGTTGGAGAATCTGGCCAACCGTGGTTACACCGATGGCTTCTATGAGCGTCATGAGAGTGAACAGTTGCAGAACTACCGTCAGAACAGCTCGGATAGTGATCGGCAAATTTTTGTGGGTGAAGTGTTGGGCCAGCCTGATAGTGATGGCTTGACCGAAATTGAGGTGAAAAATAAGTTTGCTGTGGGTGATCGCCTGGAGCTGCTGACATCTGCGGGTAACCACACCTTCACCCTTGAAGCGATGCTGGATAAGAATGGTAAACCGGTGCAGGAGGCGCTGGGAAGCGGTTATCAGGTGCGTATCCAGCTGCCCGTGCCAGCAAATGAGATGGCTTTAGTGACGCGGTATACCTAATGCTCGAAGACAATCTTGAAGAAAAAGTGATTCTATGCGACTTTATGTGGGTTAAACTGATGCCGTTTTCTGGGCTGGGGCGAGAGTCTTAGTCGTTATAGAACAAAAACAACTTTTGAGATTATGCCGTGCCCGGACAACTTAGAATTTTAACTGTTGCTATCAGCAGTCTGCTGGTGACTTCAGTCGCATTGCCTCTACAGGCCGCTTCACCCGTCTGGGAATGCCGTACAGCAGCTGATGGTACAAGCTGGGAGTGTTTTAAAGACGGCGCATCGGTCGCTGAGCCTGATCCTCTCCAGAAGATAGCACCAGCACCAGCTGCCGCTGCGGCTAAACCTGTGGCTCCAGTGGCTCAGCCTCAGGAGCCAAAAATAACCCCAGCAGCAAAGCCAGTCCCCATTGCATCGTCTAAGTTAGATGCAAAAACACCCGTAACAGATCAGCAAACAAAAGAGCCTGCACCTGTAAAACAGCAGCCTAAGAAATCTGCACCTGCTGTAGTGGCTCAGAAGTCAGAAAAAGAACAGCAAAAGCCAGAGATCAAACCTACTCTCAGCGCAGCCGAGTTAGCTCTCATTCCACAACTTGACCGTGGGCTGGACTGGGATCAATGCAACCTCCCTCAAAATCGCCTGGCAGCTAAGCCCAAAGATACCTCGCCAGCTGATGATCGCACTTTTATCAACGCGGATGCTGCGGAGGTTTCCCATATTGATGAGGTTGGCATCTTCACGGGTAATGTCGAAGTCATACGTGGCGAGAGGCTGCTGCGCGCTGATCAAATCCATCACGATAATAAGAGTGGTGTGATAGAAGCCAGTGGCAATGTCTATTTTCAGGATCCAGTGCTCCGTATTGCGGGTACCAAAGCCCAGTTTAATCTGGCGGTTGATCAGGGTTACATAGAGCCGGCTGAGTACCGGCTTCCTGCTGTAATGGCGCGTGGTACTGCCAGTCGAGCAGAGCAGGTCAATAAAGATCAAGCTCACTTTGAGAACATAGAATATACAACCTGTCGCCCTGGTGATAACAGTTGGGTGTTGCGGGCCAAAACGATGGATACCGATCAGGAGTCAGGGCGTGGTGAAGCGACACATGTAAGGGTTGCTTTGGGCGGCGTGGTGCCTATTTTTTATTCTCCTTATATTAGTTTCCCCATTGATGATCGCCGCAAAACCGGACTTTTGGTGCCAACTATTGGGTCATCAGATGAAGCAGGCGCCGACATCTCTATACCCTACTACCTGAATCTTGCGCCAAATTATGATGCGACCATTACGCCTCGCATTATGAGTCGGCGAGGGCTGATGCTGGCGGGCGAGTTTCGTTATTTGACAGAAGATCATGGCGGTACTTTCGCGGGTGAAGTGCTGCCGGATGATAATGATGCCCCTGCTGGTGTAGATAAGACGCGCGGTGCTTTATCGGTTAAAGAGCATGGTCGACTGGCACAAAATCTGATATTGGATATGAACATCAATCATGTCTCTGATGATGAATACCTGGATGATTTTGGCGGCAGTCTGGCGGCCTCTGCTGCGCGGCAGTTGGAACGTCGAGCAGATGTTTCTTATTATGGAAAGGATTGGTCGGTGCTTGGGCGTGTGCAACATTTTCAAAACACTGATCGCACACTTGCAGCCACTGATGAGGCATATCGCAGGCTTCCCCAGGTCAAATTTTCGCTGGAACGCCCTGACCAGCCCTTTGGTTTGACCTATCATTTGGATGCTGAATTTGTTCAGTTTGATCATCACTCTAAGGTTGATGGTCGCCGTTATGACCTGCAGGGTGGATTGAGTATGCCCATGATCAAATCGTGGGGGTTTTTAACACCAAAGGTTACAGCGCGTTATACCAAGTATGCCTTGGATAATGAAGCAGTGGGTGCTACAGATGATCCAGACCGCTTTATTCCAACATTAAGCATTGATAGTGGTTTGTTCTTTGAGCGCGACACAAACTGGTTTGGTAGCGCCATTTCCCAGACGCTTGAGCCGCGCGCTTTCTATCTGCTAATTCCACATGAAAATCAGGATGACCAACCAAACTTTGATACCTCAAGAAATGAGAGTAGTTTTCCAAACCTCTTTCGCGAAAATCGCTTTAATGGCGCAGGTCGTGTGGGTGACACCAATCAGCTGACACTGGCGCTAACATCGCGCATTACTCAGAACACGACCGGTAAAGAGCTGCTCAGAACCAGTGTGGGTTCGATCTTCTACTTTAGGGATAGAGAGGTGCAGCTGGATCCTGGTACAGCCAGAGAAGATAATGGCGGCTCAGAGGTTATCGCTGAAGTTTCTGCTCGTCTGGCTGAAGCTTGGAGTGGACGAGTGATGGGCCAGTGGGATCCACATCGGGGTAATGAAAATACTGCAAAGGCGGCGGTGCAACTGCACTATCGGGATCACGATCGGCGTATCTTCAACATTGCCCATCGCTATAACCGGGATGTATCTGAGCAGACAGATCTATCAACTCGCTGGCCTATAACCCGTCACTTAAGTCTGGTTGGGCGTTGGCACTATTCACTGATGCACAACCGCACCATGGAAGGATTTGGTGGCTTTGAATATGATGGCTGCTGTTATGTGGTTCGGGTTGTCGGCAGGCACTATGTGAATGAGCTTGAGGGCGATGGTGCTAATGATGCTATCTATATACAGCTGGAGCTCAAAGGGTTGAGCAGTTTTGGTAGTGATATTGCAACGCTGTTGGATGAGGGTATTTTTGGATATTCTTATGATAATTAGCTAAAAACTTTCTTTTTATTTGTTTGTGCTTCAATGCAGTACAATGCCACTTGATTTGTAAGTTAATCGGTTTTGCCACGCACTATGATCTCTATAAGACCTGCTTTATGCTCCCTTCTCTGTTCGATGTTATTGGTGAGCTCATTTTTCATTAGCCCTGTTGTTGCAGGTGCGATTGAGGATGTAGACAATATTGTCGCTGTCGTAAATGATGATGTCATTGTGCGTAGCGAGCTGAACAATGAAGTAAACCAGCTGGCTGCTCAGCTGAAACAACAGGGTACTCGCATGCCGCCCAAATCTGTACTTGAGCGTCAGGTGCTGGATCGGCTGATTATTAAAACACTGCAATTGGCCGCGGCAAGGCAGATGGGCATTAATATCAGTGATGCCATGTTAGCTCGTGCGCTGAACAATATTGCTGCAGAGAACAAGATGTCGCTGGATGAGTTTCGTGAGGCTTTGGATGCCGATGGCATCGGCTTTCGGAAGTTTCGAGAGACTATTCGTGAGCAGATCACAATTTCCAGGTTACGTGAGCAACTGGTGGTTCGTCGAATTGAGGTCTCTGAGCAGGAACTTGATAGCTACCTGAAAAAGGAGTCGGCGCGGTTTGCCCAGCGTTCCGATTACCATCTTTTTCATATCCTCATTGCGACTCCGGAAGGCGCTTCATCAGAGCAAATTGCTGATGCTAAATTAAAAGCGCAGCAGTTGCTGGGTAGAATCCGGCAAGGTGAAATAGGGTTTAAAGAAGCTGCCATAGCCGAATCAGATGGGCAGCAAGCACTGGAAGGTGGTGGGTTGGGGTGGCGTAATGCCGCGCAACTTCCAGGTTTTTTTCTTGAAGCCCTGGCAGGAATGGAGCGTGGAGATGTCAGTGAGCCAATGCGTAACTCAAGTGGATTTCACCTTGTACTGCTAGAAGATTACAAGGGTGGTGAGCGTAAAATTGTCACCCAAACACATGCCCGGCATATTTTGATTCGCACCAATGAGATTACTTCAGATGCTGATGCCAGCAATCGGCTGGCGCAACTGAAGCAGCGTATTGAAGGGGGAGATGATTTTGCTGCCCTGGCACGCTCTCATTCAGATGATAAAGGTTCGGCTATAAAAGGCGGAGACCTGGGTTGGACGAGTCCTGGGGATTTTGTACCCAAATTTGAAGAGATGCTTAATACATTGAGCATCAATCAGATCAGTGAGCCTTTTCAATCGCAATTTGGATGGCACATTGTTCAGCTATTGGAGCAGCGGGAGCATGATAATACAGAAGCGGTGCAACGCGCGTTAGCACGCGATGCTATCCGTGAGCGCAAGGCCGCTGAAGAGGGTGAGCTTTATCTGCGTAGGCTGCGTGACGAAGCCTATGTTGATATTCGATTGTCAGATTCCTAGTGCCTCCCAATCATCCACTGCGTATTGCCATTACGCCGGGTGAACCTGCGGGCATCGGGCCTGATCTTTGTGTGCAACTTGCGCAACAGGCCAACGATTCAGAGCTGATTGCAATTGCAGATCCTGTGCTCTTAGAGCAAAGAGCAAGTCAGCTAAACCTTCCTCTTAAACTTACCGAGTTTAATCCTGACAGCGAGCCTGTTCCGCAACAACCAGGCAGCTTAAAGGTATTGCCAGTAGCCTTAAAAACAATAGCCTCGGCGGGTCAGCTTGATAGCGCAAATGCGCCCTATATTTTAGATACTTTGCGCAAAGCGGTTGAAGCTTGTTCAAATGGAAGTGTGTCTGCTTTGGTCACTGGCCCAGTTCATAAAGGTGTTATCAACGATGCTGGAATTTCCTTTACCGGACACACCGAGTACTTGGCTGACCTGGTAAGTGCTGATCCAGTAATGATGCTGGCAACTTCAGGGTTACGAGTTGCGCTGGCTACCACTCATCTGCCCCTCTCTGCTGTGAGTGGCGCGATTACTCAAGAGGCATTAGAAAAAGTCATCCGTATTCTGCATCAGGATTTGCAGCTCTGTTTTGGTATTGCCCAGCCGCGTATTCTGGTCTGCGGCTTGAATCCACATGCGGGGGAAAATGGCCACTTGGGTGAAGAGGAGATTTATATCATTACACCGACCTTGGATAGGTTGCGTAGTGAGGGAATGAATCTTAATGGCCCTTTGCCTGCAGATACACTATTTACGCCAAAATACCTGGGACAGGCAGATGCTGTTTTGGCTATGTATCATGATCAAGGGTTACCTGTACTTAAGCACCTTGGGTTTGGTCGGGCTGTCAATATTACGCTTGGCTTGCCTTTTATCCGAACCTCGGTTGATCATGGCACGGCACTTGAACTAGCCGGTACGGGCCAGGGGAGTTGTGGCAGTTTAAAGGTGGCGCTGGAGACAGCACTACAAATGGCAGCGCAAAAAGACAGGCATTGATAGCATTTGAACTATCAATGCCTGTCTTTTTATATAGCACCTATTCGAGTGGTTTAGACTTTAGCAACCTGCTCGCATACGTAGGCCACCTGCTCTCTGCTTAGGTCTGGAAATATGGGTAGCGAGAGAGTCTCATGACAGAGTGCCTCAACTACGGGGAGATCGCCAGACTTGTAGCCTAGGGGGGCATATATCTCTTGCAAGTGCAGTGGCTCTGGATAGCACTGGCTATTACCGATTTTGCATGCATTCAGTTGCTCTCTCAGTGCATCACGTTGTGGATGACGAATGGTGTAGAGGTTGTATGCATGACGTCCATCTTTTACTGGTACGGGTGAAACCAGATCAAGACCAGATAACTCTTCATCGTACCAGGATGCGACCTGTTGACGGGCGGCGATGGACTCTTCAATATCTCGTAGTTTGATGCGCAATAAGGCAGCTTGTATCTCATCCAGTCTACTGTTGTAACCAGCCTCTACATGGACGAAGGGTTTGATAGCGCCGTGGTTTCGAAGCTGCAGTAGTCGTGCTTTGATCTCATCACTGTTGGTAGTGATTAGCCCACCATCACCATAACAGCCCAAAACCTTGGTGGGGTAGAAGCTGAAGCAGCCACAATCGCTCATGCTGCCAGAGCGTTGCTCTTTATGTTCAGCGCCAAAGGCCTGGGCAGCATCTTCAATAACATGCAGACCATGACCTTTTGCAATGGCATTGAGGCTGGTCATATCAGCAGGATTACCGAAGATATGCACTGGCAGGATGGCGCGAGTCTTATCTGTGATACGCGCCTCTACACTGGCAGGGTCGATATTAAAGCTGTCGATCTCCACATCAGCAAATACGGGGGTTGCCCCGACCAGGGATACGGCCTCTGCGGTTGCAAAAAAGGTGAAGGGGGTGGTTATGACTTCATCTCCTGGGCCAATGCCAAGTGCACGAAGTGATAGCACCAGTGCATCAGTACCGCTGGCTACTGCGATGGCGTGTTTGGCGCCAACATAGGCCGCCGCTTCCTCTTCAAATGCTCGTACATTGGGGCCGAGGATAAAGGCGCCGCTGGCACCTGCGCCATCAATGGCCTGCATCCATTCATCACGCAGCTCTTTGTATTCCCGCTGCAGACTTAAGTAGGGTACGCCCTGAGGGGCTTGCTCTTGTTTGTTGCTCATTGACCTATAATTTCCTTCACTTTTAATGCGACTTCTAAAGCTTCCAGTCCAACGTGACCATCTACCAGAGGTTTTTCACCGCTGTTGATGCAGTCGATAAAGGCTGCCAGTTCGGTATCCAGTGGCTTGATGGGTTCAATATCAATCTTTTCGACAGTAATCTCTGGCCACTCTGAATCAGGGTTTGGTTTGGGATATGCCGTTTCGATGCGCTGCTCAATAAAATCGAGCGACTGATAAAGATTCTCTTCGAAGACTCGAATGCGGCGCAATTTCTTTTCCGATACGCGGCTGGCGATGACGTTGGCAACAGCGCCATTGGCAAATTCAAGTCGGGCATTGGCGATATCAATGTGGTCTGTCAGTACGCGTGTGCCAACAGCGGCGATGGAGGTGATATCTGAGTTGACCAAAGACAATATGATGTCGATGTCATGGATCATCAGATCTGATACGACATCCACATCCGTTGCTCGTGCTACAAATTCGCCCATGCGGTGTGCTTCAATAAAGCGTGGCTTGGATATGCGGTCAGCCAGCGCCATAACGCCTGCGTTGAATCGTTCCAGATGGCCAATCTGTAAGACGGCTCCCATTTTGTCAGCCAGCTCTACAATCTCTCGCCCTTCATCGCAGGTGGTTGCAATGGGTTTCTCGAGCAGCATATGCACGCCTTGCTCCAGAAATGGGCGGGCTACTGCAAGGTGGGCCGTGGTTGGAACAACGACGCTGACGGCATCAATCTTTCCAATGAGATCATGACTGTTGGTGTAGGCCTCACAGTCGCACTCAGCAGCAACCTTAGTCGCGGTTTCTGCATTACTGTCAACCACGCCTACCAGTTCAACATTGGTCATGCGGGAATAGATTAGGGCATGGAATCGGCCAAGATAGCCAACTCCCACTACCCCAACGCGGGTCTTATTTGCCATAAAGGTGAATCCTGAAAATTCCTGGGGATGTAACGGGGTTAATGGCCAGATTCTATCATATAGAAATTGACGGCTCGATAGCTTTAGCGTTTGGGTTGGGGGCGTTCTGCAACCAGGGCTTTGAGTATTAAGCGATGCTGGCCTCGCCAGCCACTGATGGTAACGATGGAGCCTGGTGGTTGCATGGCGATGGTATTTAGAATATCCCGCGCATCGCTGGACTTTGTATCATTGATCTGTGTGATGATGTCGCCGGGTGCGATGCCAGCCAAGTCGGCTGGGCCTTGTTCCAACACGCCTGAGATTAGAATGCCTTCAACCTTTGGCAGTCCAAATGATTCCGCCAGTTCGGGTGTCATATCCTGCGCCATGATGCCCAGCCAGCCTCTGACGACCCGCCCATGTACAAGCAGCTGTTGCATGATGCCTTGTGCGAGTGAGACGGGGATGGCAAAACCTATCCCCTGGGAACCGCCTGTTTTCGAGAAGATAACCGTATTGATTCCGAGCAGGTGGCCGTGTGCATTGATGAGTGCCCCCCCTGAGTTGCCCGGGTTGATTGCGGCATCGGTCTGGATAAAATCCTCAAAGGTATTGATACCGAGTTGATTGCGCCCCGTGGCGCTGATAATACCCATGGTTACGGTTTGGCCAACGCCAAAAGGGTTTCCTATGGCCAGTGCTACATCCCCCACCTCTATCTGTTCGGTGTTGCTCAGCTTTATGGCGGGAAGATTCTCTGTATGTGCAAAAAGCACGGCCAGGTCGGTATCAGGGTCGGTGCCGACAACTGCGGCAGGAATATTTCGGCCATCATGTAGCACCAACTGGATCTCGCTTGCACCCGCTATGACATGGTTGTTGGTCAAGATATAACCGCGAGAGTCCATGATTACGCCTGATCCAAGGCTGTTCTCTCGTCGCTGGCGCGGCTTAGCCTCAGGCCGATCTTTGAAGAAAGAGCGGAAGGCTGGGTCATCAAAGATGGGGTTGCGTGGCTCGGTGATCAGTTTGGTGGTGAAGATATTGACCACGGAAGGAGCTGCTTCTTTTACGGCAGCTGAATATGATACTGGTCCATTTGGCACAACCAAGGCTGAAAGTTTATTGGGCTGTTGGCCGGTCTGTGGGAGCTGTGTTATTGCAGGGGGCTGTGTTGACGGTGCCTGCTGAGTGTCGTTTAAAAGCCCTGGCTGTAGAATAAGCACCACAAAAGCGGCCGCAAGACCCGCTGTGATTGATGTTAAAGCAAAGGAAAATAGCTTTCGTAATTCCATGGATACGCATAATCTATCAATCTACATGGAAAAACCAGTCGTAGTTTTAGGTGATAACCGATGATTGAATTAAATGATTTAGAGATCTACTGCAATGAGCTCTTGGATGTAAACGCCTTCCAGGACTACTGTCCCAACGGCCTACAGGTTGATGCGGGGCGGTCTGAAGTGCGAAAGATAGTCACAGGTGTTACCGCCAGCCAGGCGCTGATTGATGCTGCGGTTGATGCAAAAGCAGATCTTTTATTAGTACATCATGGCTATTTTTGGAAAGGTGAGTCGGAGCCACTGAAAGGTATTAAAGGTCGTCGGATTAGAGCTTTAATGCAGGCGGGCATTAGCCTGCTTGCCTACCACCTTCCATTAGATGCCCATCCGCAATTTGGCAATAATAGGCAGCTGGCTGAGCAGTTGGGCTTTTCAACTGCGATTCCGTCCAAAGAGGGATTGATCTGGCAGGCTAATCTGGAACAGCCATTGGATGCCAATGAACTTGCAACCCGTATAGCTAAAATGCTGGGCCAGCAACCAATGCATATCCCAATTGAAAACAAGCCAATACAGCGCATAGGCTGGTGTAGTGGCGGGGCGCAGGATTATATCGAATCAGCAGCGAAGTTGGGTTTGGATGCCTTTATAACGGGAGAGATATCAGAACGCACAGTGCATTTAGCGCGTGAGTTGGGCGTTCATTTTTATGCTGCTGGGCATCATGCCACTGAGAGGTTTGGTGTCCAGGCATTGGGTAAGCATCTGGCTGAATGTCATAAATTAGAGCACCACTTCATCGATATTCCTAATCCAGCTTGACCTGATTAACAGCTTGTAACAGAATACCCCACCAATTTGCTCGGTAAATGCGAAATAGCGTTGCCGTAATAATAAATTTCAGTGGGTCATTAAGCATCACTAAAATAAAAATCCCAGGTTT